>JAABUN010000248.1_pt1 | contig 144227 bp, 163 predicted proteins | sample 5559311 | NCBI WGS metagenome assembly JAABUN01 (sample SAMN10711877, study PRJNA513370) | rock metagenome | isolation source: Antarctica rocks | place: Antarctica: Victoria Land, Siegfried Peak sud
TACCGCGCGTGGCGACAACTGGCGGTTTATCAAATAACGGTTCAATCAAAGCCCATTGTTCATCAGTTAATTCTTCACGTCTTGCCATCGGTGAAGTTTATCAAACTATTTTTGAGATGGCTTCTAGCTTCTTTCTCAAGACAATTGCGTTTTCCGACGGGTTTAAGTAAAAATTTTTTCTTTCGGATATTTCTTTGAAATTATTCTTTTTGTAAAATCCGATTGCCTGTTTATTCGACTTTCTTACTTCGAGCCAGATTGATTCGGTGTCGGTTTTTTGAGCCTGCAGCACAATATTGTTTAATAAAATCTGCCCGACGCCGTAGTTTTGATATTGTTTTTTAACAGCGATACTGTAAATTTCAAAATCGTACTTAAAATACGTGGTATTTTCGCTGGTCTTATGATTTTTCCTTTGATCGGCATTATTGTTGGGAAGAGTGTAATGATTATTCATTATCAGACGCGATATGCTGTATCCGATGGCTTCGCCCTTAAACTTTCCAACCAGATTTAAAGAATCGGGTCGCTCGATTTCAGAAGCCAAGCCGTCGAATGTCCAGGTTTCCAGATTGTTTTCCGTCAGAATAGCGAGTACCGGGACGATGTCCGCAAAATTCATTTTATCGATGACGGGTAAAATCATTTTAGTTATTATTATTTGTCCGAATAAATATCGTCACTTAAATAAATCGGGCGGAGCTTTTCATAATTCGGAAAAACGGCACCAAAGACGCCGATTACGCCGGCGAGATTTTTTCCGGCATCGATGAGGCAATTTTCAGGAAAAGTTTGAATGCCCGGCAAGTTTTGCAAATCCGCGTATATATCGTGGTGGAGAATAAATTTCCTTTCGGATTTCACCGCGCTCGCTTTGCAAAAATCGACAAAATCTTCATTCGTCAAAAGGTGCGACTCGGTGCGATTCATCGAGAATCCTCTTTTATCGGTTCGATAGATTTGCAGACAAATCTGTCTTTTTCCGAACGGAACGGCTGTTATCGTCTCACCGGCGGAAACATTTCCGCCGGGCGAGCTTTTAACCAGCATTGCCTCAAATAATGAGACGCCGAGCAAATCACAGTCGAGAGCTTTTTTTAATCCCATCCCGATTGCTATTCCAATCCGAACGCCGGTATAACTCCCCGGTCCCCGGGAGACGATGATGCGGTCGATGCTTTTTTTTTTCAGCTCATTTCTTTTCAAAATCCTATCTATTTCATCCAGAATATCCTCGGATTTCGAGACTTCCTGTTGCCCGAGCCAAAAATCTAATTCCTCAATTCCCCGCCGCAGCGAAATACTTCCGCCACGCACCGCTGTCTCGAGCGATAATGTAATTCTATCTTCGTTCATTCGTCTCTCTCAAAATGAAAAGTCTATCGACGCTTTAAAAAAGTTTTACAAAAGTTTTTGACCGCCGGTTTTGCTCTGAAGAAAATATCGCCGAGCTGATAAAAAATTCGCGGCGTGTCGTTTATCGCGCCGCCGGTTTCAATCGTCGCCTGAATCGGATTCGGCGGAAATCTCTTTTTTATTTGGCGAAAGAATTCCCTGCGATCCGACAAGCTGTCGCGCAGCGGCTTGAGACGATATTCATCACCCCATTCCCTCTCGACCGCCTTCGACATCCAACCCGGTATCGATTCGGCTTCTTCGGCAATCGGCGTGTTTTCTAAAGACAGATTCAAATACTTATGAGCTAAACCGATGGCGCAGACCACCCACTTTCTTCTTTTGGCAGAAACCGTATTTAGACAACGGTCCCAATCAAAATCCGCCGGACGGTTTTCGACGGCGTATAAAATATCGCGCAGCCGTTCACGATGCGCGCCGCCGTCGTTGAGCCAGTGAACGCATAAAACTCTCAGGTGATCTTCGGCTCTGAGCAATCTGATGTCCGTCTCTCCGAGCCGAATCAGTACCGTATTGGCAAATAAATCATCCCATTCGAGCGTGTCGAGATGGCGCAACCCCTCGTGCAAATCCACCAGTATCTTTTGCCCGCGGCTGGCGTCTAAAACTTTTAATGCCGTGCGAAAATCGGCGGGCGCGACACAAATATCCGTATCCGTAAACACCCGCTCTTCTTTCATCGGGTAATTACGCGCCGCCGCCCAGCCTTTGATTAAGACGGGTTCGATATTATGTTTTCTAAACAACTCAAAAGTCTCGACGATGCGGTATTCCTGAAATTTGAATTGAATTTGATGCCAGCGCCAATCGGTTTCCATTTTATATCTCGGACATATTTCGCCCGCCCGCTCTATAAAAAACAAATAGAGCGGGGAAAACGAATTCCCGCTCTATTTGAACTTTTATAAATTTTTGAAATGCTGCGAAAAAAGTTTTCTTTTAATTAGTTAAACCTTATTTTCCTTTAATAGTTATCGAACCGGATTCCGGCGCCATGCCAGTCGCTGTACAAATACTGCTCGGGTTACAATTAGCCGGACAACCAGGCTGAGCCGCGCAATCTGCGTTTCCAGCCGGACAAGTACAGGAGGTCGCCGCCAGAACACTCGTCGGCGCCGTTAATGACGCGACCAGCGGCAAACCGATGACCGCCGCCAAACCGATTTTCTTGATGACGTCACGTCTGGTCGAACCTTTAAAATCGGCTTTCAGACTAATCGCCAAAAGATTTTTCTCGCTCAACTGGTCAATCGCCAGCCAGACCAAATCCTCGGGGACGGAACTTCCCGCATCGGCTCCGACCAATTTTGTAATATCCGCGACCGAATTCTTGCCGTCGCAAGATTTCCAGACTAATGCCGCTGTCTGATTTAAACAGTGGGCTTTATTACTATCCAAATCATACACTAAGACCTCTTGCGGCATTTCCTGTATAACCAGTCCTTCTTTACGTGCAACCGGCACCTGCGAGTGTTTCATAATTTTCCTCCGAGTTTAATTGAAAGTGAATAAAAATTTTTTAGGGGTTATTTTATAACTTTGATTCAAAAAAATCTAACAGCAGTCGGGCGAACTCTTTTGCGTCGCCTCTCAAACTTTTGCAGATTATTGCACACTCGGCTACTTTATTCAAGACTCCGAGTGAGAATTTCGGGTTGTATCTAATCGGTATCGTGTGCGCGATGATTTCCATTATCCCGCCGCCGCCGCTCAAAACATCGGGCTTCCAGATTTTTGGGTTTCTCTCGCCTTCCCGATACTCGGTCAAAACGATTAAACCGACGGGCAACGATTCGTTTCCGACTTTTCCGCCTAATGCCTCGATTGGAAAATCGACTTGTTTGTATTTATCTTCGATGCCGCGCAGAGATAACGGGCGATGAAACGGATGAAGCATTCCGTTTTCATCCAAAACAGCGAAATCGTCCGAATAATACAAAGCGCCTTGCCCAACCAGCGCGGCGACGAGCGACGATTTGCCCGAAAAACTTCGAGCCGGAATCAATATCGCCTTTCCCTTCCAGCCGACCGCTCCGGCGTGCAAAAAAACTCGCGATTCGGCGAATTCGGCGACTGCCAGTCGAATCTGACTTTGCAGATACGAAAAAAAATCTCCTTCCTGCGACCATAATAATTCGTCGCCTTTCGTTAATTCAAAAATATTATTGCCTTTTGATTTAATCTCGAACAAATGCTCCGCTTGCCAATTCTCTATAATTTCAAAACCCTGCGGATTAATTTTATCCAAATCGTTTTTTACCGTCGACAACAAATCGTCCGACTCGGCTCGAACGCCGATTTTTACTCCATAACTTTGAAAACTGATTTGACAAAATTTTGCCGTCTCGCTCTTCGCCGTATTTTTTTTTAATAAAGTTTCCGGTAACATCGAAAAAAATTTCCTGAGTTCTAAAAAATTTCTAAATTAAGCGCGAAACCATTCGCCGAAATCAAATTGTGTCCTTTGTTGAAAAGTATAAAATACTTGCCAGAGCGAGCGAATCCAAAATCAGTAAAAAAAGTAATCCGGATGATATATTTTCACTTTTAGCGAGCGCAAAACTCAAAAAAATAATGGTTAAAACAGTAATCGTACCGTATAAAGCACTCACGAACCGGTGCGTATAGCCGGAGATAATCAATTTCTGGTAGATATGTTCGCGGTGTGCCTGCCAAACTTTTTCACGCTTGTAAAGCCGTCGAAAAAATGTCAAAACCGTGTCGAATAAAAAAAGCCAAATCAGCGACGCCGCAATGAGCGGCAGACGGCTTTTGACGAAATTCTTGCCCGCGCTCTCGTTTTGCGCCAGTAGCGGCAAGACCGCAAAACTGAAACCGAGAAAAGCGCTTCCGACATCGCCCATAAAAATTTTTGCCGGCGACCAATTCTGTAACAAAAAAGCAAGGCTCGAAAATGCTAAAACTCCGCCGAGCAAGGAAGCCGTCGGAAACCCCGCGATTTTTCCGACAATCATCCAGCCGATTCCGGCTGTCACGGCTTGCATTCCCGCCAAGCCGTCGATTCCGTCCATAAAATTATACGCATTCGTCAGCCAGACAATCCAGATAAATGTAAAAATCGCGCCGTAAATTTTTAAATTGATAACGCCGAGCAGCGGAATTTCAATTTCTGAAAAATAACCGAGCGTCGAGACGACCAGAATCGCCGCTGACGAATGAATTAAAAATCTCCAAACAAATGAAATCGTTAATAAATCATCGAGCCAGCTGACGAGCGCAATCAAAAAAGCTCCGGCTAAATAACTTCCCGAAAAGTTTCGCCCCGTTAATTTGCTGCAAACGAAGTATGCCGTTAAGCTCGCCAAAACAATTACCAAGCCGCCGCCGCGCGGCGTCGGCGTGCTGTGTGAGCTGCGCTCGTTCGGAATGTCGAGCAGATTTTTCCTTAAACTCCACTGGCGAAAACGCCGCACGCCGAAATACGTGGCAATAAAAATAACTGCGTATAAAATCACTTCCGCCACTTTTTATCGCCGACCTTTTATATCAGCTTGTTCCCGATACCAGCTAATCTGTCTTTTTAACGCTTCAGGGATGGATATTTTCGCTTTGAAATCGTATTCGAGCTCGAATTTCGATGCCGGATAAATATCGTCCGACAACCACTTTTCAATTGTCACGGCAATTTTGGTAATTTTGTCTATTTTGAAAACGTTGTCATTTAATCGAAAAATTCTATCTAAAAGCATCGGCGAAATGGAGAAGTTCGGAATCCGTCTTTCTAAGTTTCGCGCCGCCTCTCGAACGAAATCGTGCATTAAAATCGGCTCGGCGGCGAGATTAAAAATTTCCGTTCCGTTTTTTTTGTTCCTGATTACTTTTTCGCACGCTCCGGCGACATCCGCCTTGTCAATCAAACTTTTATAATTCTCACCTTTTCCAATCCAAATGAATCGCCCTTTATCAATCGCTTCGATCATTCGCTGAACATTTCCGGCATTTTTCTCACCGATCACCGGCGCGAGACGAAAAATCGTCAAATCGATATTATTTCGCTCGCATATTTCTCTCGCCTGCCGCTCGGCTTCCAGTTTACTTTCGGCATAAATCGTCTGCGGAATGCAAAGGGCGTTTTCGTCCATTACTCCGACAGCTGTTCCTTTCTTTTTCTGAGTTCCGTAGATTGCCGTCGAACTAATCAAAATAAAATGTTTGACGCGTAAAATCACCGCCAATTCTAAAATGTTTTTTGTTCCGTCGATGTTTGTTTTCCAAAACTTCTCTTTTTCGATTTTACCGAATTGATGTGCCAATCCCGCCGAGTGAATTATAACGTCTATTTCCTTTAATCTTTTTAGCTCGAGCACACTATTTAGATCGGTAATGTCAACTTTGAAAACGTTTCCGCCCGAAGTTTGCGGCTCAACTTTTGAAAACCCTATTTGATAAACATCGTGATTTTTCGCGGTTAATTTGCCAACAATCTCCGTGCCGACGAATCCGGTCGCGCCCGTTACGATAATTCTCATTCTATAATTATTTCTCAAATTTTAAGGGTTCATCTACTTCATTATCGGACGCGAATGCTAAACTCTTTCGGTATTTACCGATTGCAACTTCGACCGAATATTTTTCCAATGCTGATTGTCTGGCTCTCTGACCCATTTGGTCTAAAAGTTTTCGCTCTTCAAAAATTTTATAAATCAGTTGTAATAACTTCGCCGGTTCGGACGGCGGCGTAACCCAACCGACTTTATCTTCTTCGATAACCCGCGCGACTTCGGAACCGTCTTCAGTCAAAGCTAAAATCGGTTTTCCCGCCGCCAGTAAATTGTATGTCCGGCTCGGCATCGCCACGCCGCGCATATTCTCGACGAGCGAAACCAGACCGACGTCACAGGCATTGAGAAATATTTTCTGTTCGCTCCGCGCTCGCGCTGCCAGAACGGTGACGTTTCTTAATTTATTTTTTAAAACTTTCGATTCGAGCCATTTTCTTTTGACACCGGAACCTAAAAATAAAAAATGAAAACGGGCGTCGTCTTTCAATTTTACAGCACATTCGACAATGCTTTCCAAATCCTGCGGATGCCCCATATTCCCGGCGTACATAAAAACGAATTTATTTAAAATGCCTAATTCTTTCAGCAATTCGTTTTCTTCGCGCGGTGTCGGTTCGATTTCTTCGAGCGAAGCCCAATTTTGAATGACCTCGATTGAAGTTCTGCGACCGTTGACAACTTTTGTCTGCTTTTCGACGAGCTGTCGCATATCACGTCCGACGACAAAGATTTTTTCCGCATTATTATAAAGCCAGGCATTTAGAAAATCGAGCGATTTAATAAACAATGAATCGGAGCGGCTCTTGCCGACCGCGACTAATATCTCGGGATATTTATCCTGGACGATAAGATTGTACGGCGCGCGGCGAATTTTAGCGGCGCACGCCGTAATAAAAGGCAGCGTCGGTGGAGCGGAAACCACGAGAACCGATTGTCCTTTTTTTATTTTAACTAGTAATTTTAAGAAAATCGACGCGCCCAGCGTGAGCATATTTAAAAGTCTGAAGAAAATTACATCCTTATTGAGCGTCGTTCCCCAAACTCTAAAAATTTCCACTTCTTCGTGAAATTCATGCGCCGGGGCGAGCGTTCCACGGGCGGCATAATTAGGTTGTCCGCAAATAACTCTGACCGAAAAATCTTTTGCCAAACCTTCTGCTATTCCCGTCATATAATATCCGGTCTGATTATTTTCGGGATAGTAAAGTTCGGTACTTACCCATAAAACCGGTTTGAGATTCTGCTCGCGAGACTCTGAAGTTTGAGATTTTGATACCACTTTTAATAGTCTTGTGAAACTAGCTCGTGTGTTTCCTCGTGCTTGTATAACCCAAAACGATTTTACTGACCGTCCGGGCGACGTTTTCCACCAAATATTCCTTTGGCGCCGTCCAATCCGCTGGCTGTGAAACCGCTAATTCCAGCGACTCGAGAATCGAGTCGCTGTCGGCGCCGCTGAGAATATTGCTGCCGCACTCGATAGTTTCCGGTCTCTCGGTGACATCACGAACAGTTACGTTCGGGATTTTAAATATCGCGCATTCTTCCTGCACCGTTCCGCTGTCGCTCAAAACGGCAAAAGCGTTTTTTTCCAATTTGACGAAATCGAAAAATCCCAAAGGCTCGAATAATTTTATTTTGTCGGACTCCGGCTTTATTCCGAATTTCAACATTTTTTCGGCAGTTCGCGGATGAACGCTGACAAGCATATTTTTATTGAATTTTTCAACGATTAGCTCGAAACTCTGTAAAATTGTCCTGAGTCTTTCGGGCATATCGACATTCTCGGAGCGATGCAGCGTGACCAAAAAATATCCGAAAGGCTTTTCTCGGAACTTTTCGAGAGCAATGCTTCGTTCGATCTGTTCGCTAAAAGTGTCCAAAACTTCCTTTATCGGATTACCGGTTACATAAATACGTTCGCGCTCGATGCCTTCGGCAACCAGATTTTCCTTGCTTCTCTCGGTGTAGGGCAGCAAAATCGTACTCGAATGATCGATTATTCGGCGGTTGACTTCTTCCGGCACACGATTGTCGAAACATCGGTTTCCAGCTTCCATATGAAAAATCGGAATTCCGCGCCGCGCCGCAATAATCGCCGACAGCGCGCTGTTCGTATCGCCTAAAATTAGAACCTTATCAGGCTTGTGTTTTTCCAGAACCTCGTCGGTTTTCGATAAAATCTGACCGATTTGTTCGCCGAAACTGCTCGATTTTATACCGAAATGAACGTCGGGCGTTCTAACATCTAAATCTCTGATAAAAATATCGCTCAAGCTTTCCTGAAAATTCTGTCCGGTGTGAACCGTCAAATGTTCGCAGTGGCAATCTAAAATTTTCATCACCGAACTTAACCTGATTATTTCAGGTCGGGTTCCGAATATTGTCATTACTTTCATTAGTTTTTAATTCTTATCCGTTAGCGATATTAACTACGTTTCTATTTTTATCTTTTTGAATAAACTATTCTCACCAAAAACCCTGTCCGGTTAACTTTATTTTTATTTGTTATCTAAAATCTGCGTAAGGAGTCGAATCCGCCGTCATTCGCCCAATCATTGTCGACCATTCATCCGGTACAAATCCGGTTTCACTTCTAAATCTTTCCGAATTAAGACTTCTATCTATTTTAAAATCCCCGTCCGGTTCGATTTCAATCGGCAGCGCGTAAAATTTTTTGAGCAGACAAAGCAAATCGAATTTACTAATCGGTTCGCTTGAGACATGATACAAACCGTGTAAATTACTATGGTTTTCAATTAAATCTGAAATTATTTCAGCTAAGACAATCGTCGTAAAACCGGAAAAGACGGCGTTGGTAAAGCCGCGAATTTTCCTACCTTTACTGCTCAAAAACCACTCGACCAAACTGTGCGCGGTTTGCAATTCGCGCCCGATTATCGAAGTTCGCAGGGTAAGACAATGCGGTGCGGAAATCTCGCCCAGGTTTTTACTTTTGCCGTATAAATCCGCGGCGTCGGAAATATCCTCTTCCTTATAATTTCCCTTTCGCCCGTCGAATACACAATCAGTGCTGACGGTAATTAATCGCGCGCCCGCTTTTTTTGTTAACTCCGCAAGTTGATGCGGAAAAATCGAATTGATTTTCAGTGTTTTTACCACGTCATTCGAAGTCGGAGTTTGTTTAATGATACCGATGGCGTTTATCACTACATTCGGCTCAAGGTTAAACACAGCATCTCGAACAACTTCAAAATTCTCAACGTCGATATTAGCGACAACTTTTTCGGAATCGTAAAACCCGAACTTATCGAATTCGGTGCTGCTTCCTCTAAAAGTAGTCCAGACATCAAATTGTTTTTGCAAAACTTGAACGAGTTTATGTCCGAGCATTCCGTTTCCGCCGAAAATTAAAACTTTCATCTCGATAATTGAAGTTAAAGTGATTAATGATATGTCTTTTTACTGACTATTAAACTAATTTTATGATATCCAAGTTCATATTACTTAGATATTTAAGTATCAACTGCTAAACTACGGCTCAAGCACCGTTCCAATACTTTCGCCGTTTTTTCTTTTATTAATCCATCTTCTAAAATTTCGACGGCGAAATTTCGTGCGTTAGTTGAATACTTTTGATATGTCCGGTCATCTAAGTTAATACAATAATTCAACTTATCGACCCAATCCAAGGGTTTATCAAGCGATAAATCCCATCCGATTTGTTTTTCACCCAGATTTAACCAGGGCGTTCTATCACTAATTATCAGAGGACAGCCCGCAGCGAGCGATTCCAAGAAAATATGCCCAAAATTTTCTCCTAAAGTCGGCATAATAAAAAAATGATAGTCGACCAGTGTCTCTAAAACCCGTTCGTGAGGCACAGAGCCTTTTGACTCGATTTTTATATTATCCGGCAAATTTTTAATAATCTTTTCGCTTTCATTCCAATATTCCGCATCTTCCAGAGGACCAAAAATATCGATTATCAATTCCCCTTTTATATTCGAGAGGTTTCTCAACAGCCAATTGAAGTTCTTTTTTTTCATAAATCTCGAAAGAAAAATCATTTTGACTTGACCGCTAATCTTGCGTGGTTTTAGATTGAAATCATAATTTTCAAATATCTTTGCAGGCAACATATCGGGTGCAATAAAAATTTCATTATTCGTTCCGTCTATTAATTCGATTTCATTTTTTTCAAGTTCAGAAGACGCTTTCCAAATAACATTTCGGTTTAGGTTGAACAGTTTGGAAAATCCGATAAAAGATTTTTTTTTCGCCGAATTCAGTTGCAATGCTCCTTCGGATAATTCGCCGCACGGGGCGATTATTACGTTTATGTTTTTTATAATATTTAACTTCTTTAATACTAACAAATAGAACGTCAGAGTGGCAAAATAACTGTTTGAATAAATTATATCCGGCTTTATATTGGCTATAATATCACGCAGTTTTAAGATATTGATGTTATCTTTTGATAAATAAAGGACTTGTGAGTTTCTAACGGTATTCCACTGATTTATTTTCACCGTCTCATATTGTTGTCTGTCAAGTTTTCCATCGTGGTCGCGTGTTACTATAAAAAATTCATATTTGTCTCCAAAACCGTCAACCATATTGACAATTGTTCTCATTCCGCCACCGCTCTTATAACCGGGTAGGTAATAGTCGCATAAAACGAGAATTTTCTTTAATTTTTTTGGAGAAGATTCTTCCGGCATTTACTGTAAATTTTAGTTGCTTCTTAAACCACTCCGCCACAAATCCAGACATTCTATAAAAACACTTCCCGGATTAATAGCGCGGAGACACTCGTGCTGGAACTTACAGACGCTCGACAGGCAGCCTTCGCAGGGAACGGTTTCTCGAAATATTTTATGATTTTTTCCAAACGGAATCCATCTTCCAGCCCAATCGATAGCCGAGAAAACAGCTACGCACGGTGTGCCGACCGAAGCCGCCAAATGCATCGTTCCCGTATCGTTGCCTAAATATACACGGCACCAGGCGAGTGCTGCCGCCGCTTCGCGGATATTCAAAATACCGGCGGCATTAGCTCCTCTTTTCCATATTTTAATCAGACGATTTCCCTTTTCTCTATCTTCCGCCCCGCCGAAAATGACCGGAAAGACATCTTCGACTTCAATCATTTCTTGGACGACTTGCGCGAAAGACTTCTCCGCCCAAATTTTAGATTCCCACTTGCCAGATGGAGCGACGGCTAGTAACTTGTTACCGGACAAATAATTACCGCAAGTTTCTTCGAGCCAGTTTTTACTTTTAGAGTTTTCCTCTTCGTCGAGAAGCAGTTCGGGTTTTGAATTTTCAATATTTGTGAGCGGAAAACGACTTAACTTTAGACAGTTCAATAAAAAGTCCTTTTCCGTTTCAACGAACGGCAGTGGTTTCGCTATCCTGTTATCTAACAAATTTTCCAGTAAATATTCTGTTCCGACGATTTCGTTTATTCCTGCCAGTCGAAAAAATTTAATGTCCCGGTTGATTTGCGAAATCGTTCGATTTCTGGTCGTTAAATAAAAAACCACATCAAAATTTCTTCGCCTAATTTCGAGAAATAATTTGCTAAATGCTACTAAAGAATGAATTTTTCCTACGTTAGATGGATAAACCATCCAGTCGTCAAATAAACCCTTTTTCGGTAAAACATTTCGAGCTAAAACATATTTTGAGTTGCTCGCATTAGAATTTGTCAGCAGCGTAATTTGGGCTTCCCGATGCGTTTGGCGGATTGCCCAGAACGCCGGTAGAGAGACCAGCGTATCCCCAAGGTGTCCTATCCGATAAACCAGTATATTTTTGAAATGATTCACGCAATAACTTAATACAAAGACTTGAAAAACGAATTTTTGTAAATTTTAGCTTATTCTTTAATTAATTGATGTAATTCTTCAAATGTTATCGTCGAAGTGCCGACTTGTTCGACAACGACTCCGGCAGCGATATTCGCGGCACTTGACGAATCTGCGAAGCTCATTCCTGCTCCGAGTGCGACTGCTAATGTGGCGATTACCGTATCTCCCGCCCCGGTTACGTCGTAGACTTTTCTAGCTCTGGCGGAAAGGTGAAGAGATTTTTTGTTTTTTTCTAATAAAGTCATTCCCTCTTCGCCCTGTGTTATCAGCAATGCTTTAAGATCGAGGTTTGCAAACAATTGTTTCCCGGCTTTTTCAATCAAATCCGGTTCTGATTCGTCCATTCCGCAAGATTCGGCGGCTTCCTTTAAATTTGGCGTAAGAACCGTCGCTCCACGGTATCTATTGAAATTTTTTCCTTTGGGGTCAACCAAAATAATTTTGTTTTTTATATTCGCTGTCATTATCAGACGCTTAAGTAATGTTTCGGTTAAAAGTCCTTTGTTATAATCGGAGACCACGACCAAATCGACTTTTTCGATAAAGCAACTGATATTTTCCCAAATATTTTCCTCTTCTGATGCAGTAAAAATTAGTTTTGATTCCTGATCAATTCGTACTACTTGCTGGCTGTGTGCGACCACGCGGGTTTTTACCGTTGTCTGTCGATTCGGCAATTTTATTAAGTAATCACTGGAAATACTTAAGTCATTTAGCAGAGCGGGAAATAATTCCGCTTCCCGGTCATCACCGACGACGCCGAATAAAATTGGTTCCGCCGTCAGCCCCGCGATATTTACCGCTACATTCGCCGCTCCGCCCGCGACCAGACTCGTTTCCTTCAAATGAACAACCGGAACGGGCGCTTCAGGAGAAATCCGATTGACATTTCCCCACCAATACCGGTCAAGCATCACGTCCCCGACGACTAACACTTTGACCTTTGAAAAATTTTCCAGTTGTTCCATTAAAACGGCGGCTTTTCTAAAAGATTGAGTTTTGAATTATTCGAATTATATTATTACCTGGAGATTAGCGATTAACAAAATTTGCATCGACGATTTCGCACCAGATATGGGCAATCGTAATGTGTGCTTCCTGGATGCGGGCGGTTCTTTTTGACAGCACTAAAATACAAGCATCACACAGAGAAGCTAATTTTTTTCCGCCGCTGCCTGTCAGACCGAGCGTTTTACAACCGATTTGCCGCGCCGCCATCACAGCGGCATTGACGTTCGGAGAGTTTCCGCTCGTGCTGAGAGCGATTAACAAATCGCCTTTGCTCCCCAAAGCCTCGACCTGGCGGGCGAAAACTCGTTCAAAACCGTAATCATTGGCTAAAGCAGTCAAAGCCGAAGTGTCCGTGGTCAGAGCGATGGCGGGCAAGGCTTTTCTTTCAGTTTCGTAGCGTCCGACGAATTCCGCCGCGATGTGCTGTGCGTCGGCTGCGCTTCCGCCATTACCGCAAATTAAAATCTTATTGCCGCTTTCGACGGTTTCCAAAATCATCGCAGAGCATTTTTCGATTAAGTCTACTTCAGAAAATAAGAGGTTTTGAATTACTTCGATGTGTTGTTTGAGAGAGTTTGTAATCAAACCATTTTTTTCGACAGCAAAGTCGGATTGTTTTAACTCGGAGTTTGATAGAATTTTTTCGACAATCGAGCTTGAAGAATAACCGTCTTTGAGCGGCAGCGAAAAAACTTCGCCGCCGTTTTTTTCGACAAAATCCGCACCGATAATTTCATTCGTCTTCCAATCACCGCCTTTAACTAAAACATTCGGTCGGATTTCCTCGATTAATCTTTCCGGCGTCGGCTCGTCAAAAACGTGCACTTCATCGACGAACTTTAAACTCTTTAAAATTACGGCGCGGTCTGTTTCTGATAAGAACGGACGCGGCGCTCCCTTAATGGCGCGAATTGACGAATCACTATTAATTCCGACAATCAATTTTGTGCCGAGTCCCCGCGCCCGCTCCAACAAATCGATATGTCCCGGGTGAATAATGTCAAAACAACCGTTTGTAAAAACTATTTTTTCCTTCATCGGTCAACAAGTTTACTTTCTTCAAAAAATTAAGATTCCCTACTGCATTTATCTTTAGCTTTTCAAGCGGATATTCGGCTTCTTTTTGATAAAAAACCAGATTATCAATAACCCGATTGACGACATAAAACCAACTCTTATTAAATACGGGAAAATTATTCCGTAAAAACTTTCGTATGAAATGCTCGTTAAAAGCATATAAAAAAAACTCACCCGCCAGAATGAAAAATCCTGATTTTCAACTAGCGATGAATAAAAAATACGAATGACAAAGCCTAACAAAAACATTCCCAGCGGAACACCGATTGGTCCGTAATTACGCAGCAAATCGCCCATCGGCGTAATTGAAAAGGCGTTTTCACTGAAATTGAAATATAACTCGCTGTATTTGTGCGCATCAGAACCGACCGGTTTATTCAGCCAGAGCGGTCGAGGGATAAAGAAATAGAGGCTGTCTCTCCAGATATTATTGTCCAGCCCGTAACTTTCCTCGAAGGGCGCCAATTTTTCATAATTGGAAACCACGACGGCAAGCGAGCTAACCGCGTCGAGCCTTTCGGCAAGCGCCGTAAATCCCTGCTGCAAACTTTGTCCGGCGTCTTGTTCTAAAACCTTATCGAAAGTTTGGAGGATATATTCAGTGTATTCGTCGATGCCGACTTGCGCTTCGGTCTGTTTGACAGTGCGAAAAGCCGTCCCGTAAAAGATACCGCCTAAAACGGCGGCGGCGAGAACAAAACCGCCCAGAACTCGATATTTTAATTGAATTTGTTTTCCTGAAAACACGAGCGCGCAAACTATTAAAATGCAGACCTGCAACAGACTACCGCGATTTCCCTGATAAGCGGATTTGGTCAGCGCGACAAAAATTAAAAGTCCGATTATTAAATAATGACTAATGTTGAGTGTTTTGGTTCTGAATATGGCAAGCCACAATAAAATACTCGCTTCCAGCCAGATTAGCGTTAAAAGAAATAACAACCCGTCGTAAGCTCCGATGACATCAACCTTTTGATAACCGAGAATTCCGTAAACATAGCCGATAATTACATTTACTAAACCGATTGCGAGAAGCAGCAATCCGGGAAAGTATATTTGTCTCGCTTCCCATTGCGGATTGGGAAGCCAGCCGCTTATTTTTTTCCCGATGTTCCCACCGAATTTCAGGAAAAATCCGGCACTCAATCCTGCGTACCCTAACGCGACATAAACGAGCGTTAAAGGCAGATTGTATTTTTCATCTTCGATAAAAGACAGAAAATAAGGCTGCGATAAACCGCTCGCTAAAATCAAACTGCCCAGGAAAAAAGCCGGAAAAAAATACGACCACGCCGCAAAAACAATCGGATGAAATAAATTAAATTGCCCTTTGTAAAGTAAATAAATGCTCGGAGCCGAAATGACTACCCCAACCATCAACGCCCACGGCAACAAATACATCTGCTTGAACGGATTAGCTGAATCGTCCGTCAAGAGCAACACGCTGAAACCGATTGTTGAGGTTATGACCGCGATGATCAAAATCGCCAATATCAGAGCGGTATTTCTGTCTTTCGGAATTAAAGCCGTTTGAAATTTTTGTCTGTACATCGTTTGTGATTAGCGTCAATGAGCTAAACTTTGAATTTTTCTAAAGTTTGTTTTCAGACAGTCCGCAAACGGCGATTATTCCGTCGCTCAATTGCGGAGAAAATTTAACCGAAACGTCGTTGATAAGATTATAATACCAGCGACTAAAGGGGCGATGCTCGGCGCCTAAATCATAAAATAAAAACTCCTTAACGCTTAATCCTTCACGCTCTAAAACTAATTTCAAGGTTTTGTACGAATAATAAGCGACGTGGTCGGGATGTACCGGTTCGTTTTGTCCGCCGTTTCCACGCAAGCCGTAGATGACAAACCGCAGCGCGGAATATGAATTGATAGTCGTAATCACCATTTCAGTTGCGGGATTCATAAAACGCTGTATTCCGCTGACGAACAAACCCGGATTGGAAAGATGTTCGATCATTTCACCGGCGATAATCACGTCGAAAGTTTCATTTAACTCGACATCTTCGAGTTTTTCCAAATCCGCGCGGTAGAGATTCTTGACGCCCGCTTCACGCAGAATATCAATTCCCCGCTGGTCGAAATCGAACCCGTAGACTTCGCTGGCGACCTTTTCAATCTCGAAATGCAAAAGCATATTATTATCGAGAGATTCTTTTGTATACGGATAATTTGTAAAGCCGAGATGCAGGACTTTTTTTCCGACGCACGCTTTTTTAATAAAATCCACTCGCTGAACGAGGTCAAATTTTTTACTCATTTTCTGTTACCGACGGCTCAATAAACTTTTGAACAATAGCTTTTCGTCTTCGCTGACAAAACCCAAAACCCAAACTATCAAAAAATAAATCGACGCTCCGCCGACGTTCGCCGCCGCGAAAACAAACCAGTTTGTCGAGCGATTTTCTATAATATATTTCTCCGTCAAAGCGGCGGCGGCTGAAGCCACTGCCAGAATTGCGATTACTTTCAACCAAAATTTTACTTGAACTTTTTTGAAAAACCACTTCTCGACATAAAAAACCGACAGAAATATTGTCGAAAACCCAGCCATTCGACCGAGCGCGATTCCGGTGCTGCCCAAACTCGGCGTCAGTCCGACCATTAAAGAAACACAGATTATCAAGCATATCAAAAAAAGCAGGAAATTATAATTCGGATAACCCAACCCTTCGGTCATTTGCCAAGAAACCGCCTGCACCGCGACCAGACCGAAAGTAATGGTGTGAATTATCAGCAACAGCCAAGTTTTTTCCGCAAACTCCGCTCCCATCCAAAGCGTTAAAAAAAACTTGCTTTCGATTATTAAAGTCGTTCCTAAAAATGCCGCGATTAATGTAACTACTTTAGTCGCTTTTGTATAGAGACGCAAAAGTTTCTCCGGATTGTCTTTCAGTTCGCTGGCAAGCGGAAAAATAACTATGATTAAACTCGAAATAAAATTATGAATAATAAAGGAAAGCCCCATCGGAACGACATAATATGTCAGACTTTTTGCTCCGAGATTTCTGGTTAGCCAGCCACGTTCAAAAAGCAGTAGAAAATTAGATAAAATCTGGTAGCCAATCACGCCGTAACTATATTTAAGAACAAGTTTTAGCGTTTCGGGCTGAAGCCTGAATTTTAATTTAAATTCCGGCAAGAGTCGCTTCGCGCTGATTGCGAAAATCACGCACGACAGGCAAGTCACCGCTAAATTCCAAAAGAAAAGACTAATTAGTTTATAACCGTAAATCGCCAGCAAAAGATTTCCCGTCAGCAGCGCTAAATTATTTAAATTAAATATTTTCGAGTAAACATCAAATCGGTGAATTCCCTGCAGGATAGAATTAAAAATCTGGTTGAGCATTGAAACGAAGATAATCGCCGACGCGATGTAAAGCGCCATGACGGATTCATCCTGCGACTCAGGATTAATTTCCAAGACATACGAAACCAGCCAGTTAGCCAGAAAACACATTGTCGAAACGCTGAAAAGTCCGACGACGAGGTTGATAAAAAAGGCTGTCGATATTAAATCGGGTATTTTGTCGTTTTCGCCGTTCGCCCGATATTCGGCGATATATTTCGTGATGGCTCGTCCGAAACTGAAATTAAAAGAATATCCGACGAAACCCAAAACCAGCGCGTAAATACCGTAATCCTGGTCGCCGAGCGATTTAACGATTATCTTAGTCGCGAAAAAACTCAGTCCGACCGGTAGAATCCAGGTCGAAAATCCATATAAAACATTCCTGAAAATGCTTTTGCTTGTTTCGGATTGTTTCTTTTCCATCAATTTTTCGACAGCGATTCCAAATACCGCTCGACCGCGATTTTAGCGACGACTTTTTCGTTAAATTTTTCAAGCACGAAATCGCGCCCGTTTTTCGATAAACTCTCCCGCAAGATTTGATTGTCTTTCAAGTGTCGAATCGCTTCGGCTAATTCATCGGAACTTCCAGGCTTTATCAAATATCCGGTTTCGAGATGCCGTACGGCTTCGGGAATTCCGTTGACGGCGGTCGAGATACACGGAATTCCCAACGCCATCGCTTCGAGCAGTGAAATCGGCAAGCCTTCCAGAAAACTCGGCAACGCGAAAACATCCGCCGTTCGCAGCAGTTTAAACAAATCAATATGCTCGCTTCCGATTCGGTCGGAAGTTATAAAAATGAAATTTTCGCCGAGACCGAATTCTTCCGCTTTTTCCAAATCCGCGGCGGTCGGCTTTGAATTTGAAATCCATACAAAAGCGATGTCACTGTCTTTTTCAATTAATTTTTTTGCCGCCTCTAAAAAAACCCAACGTCCCTTTCGGTCAATGAACTGTCCGACGCAAAAAATTAAAAATTTATTGAGCGGCAAAGCATATTTCTTTTTTAATTCAGTTGGATTTATCGTAACGTTTAGTGCTTCGTTGACTTCCGATGGATTAATATTGGCGGAAGTCACGGTAATTCGCTTAAAAAATTCGTCGGGAACGAGTGACCTTAAACTTTCCTTAGCGTCATGATTGGCGGTAAACAAATGAAAGTTTTTGTTGCAGGCTAATAATCTAAATTTGATTTGCCACACAAAATGCCGCATCTTCGGAATAGGCAGTACAGAATTATGGATGGTAATAAAAACCTTCGTTCGGCGGCAGAGCCAAAAAATCACCAAAAACGATTGCCACGGCGCGAGTTCAATATGAGTGACACTGTTTCTGAAATTCAATTTAGCCAGAAACTTTATTAAAACGTACTCAGAAAATAATTTATTCCAGTGCCTCTGTATTTTTCTTTTGACGGTGCTTGCCGGTTTCAAATCTGTATGACCCGCGAAAAACCTGCAGGATATTTCTATATTATTTAAGAATTTTAGCAATTGCTCATTTGAACCGTCCGGCATAACGGCTACAACTTCGCCGAAGTTTTTGGCTTCCTTCATTAGCCCGAAAAAATAAACTTGCGCGCCGCCCCATTCCAGATAATTCCAGATATAAAAAAATCGTTTTGTTTTTTGATTAAAAACCTCATTTTTGGATAAATACTTCAAGTGATTTATAAAAGGTCGGTGTGCCGACGGTTAATGTAAATTAGCATTATATCTACCTGATATATTTGGATAATAAAGGGTTATTATTTTTTGGGAATTTTATAATTGATAAATCGGTATCGTATTTTTTTGGTTTCCTGCATTTATCATTTTATTTTTTCTTCGACTCAAAAACTTTTTTTGAAAGAGAAGAAAGATAAAATAAAAAACTTAAAACCGCCTTCGTTTTAGACGGGGCTGATTCCAAACGAGCGATAAGTTGTCTTTGTAAATTCATTGGATGGCGCCGATTTAGGAATAAAGTCTGCAAAATTTCCCGCTTCGGCAATTGATGGAGTGGTTTTGGATATGTATTCGGCTCGCACCAAACATATGCTTTCGGCTCGACTAGTAAACGCCACCCCATTTTTTTCATCCGCACGAGATATTGAATATCGCCCCATCCGTGCGGAAATTTTTCTTCATCCATCAGACCGCATTCTCTAATTGCCGCCGCCGGAAACAAAACGCAATTCCCAGCCATTCCCTGAACCTCAAACGCTTGAGAAGGAAAATCAAAAACCGTTGGATTTTCCGGCTGAAACCATCCGCCGACGGAAGTTTTCCATTTAAAGTCAACCTGAAAAACCCGATGAGGCACGTCCCACAATAGCAAAAGCGCGCCGACGACCGAATGTGGATTCGATTCGGCGGTTTTAACGAGGCGCTCTAAAAACCGTTCGTGAAAAATCGCGTCGTCATTCATCGTTACGATATAATCCGGTTTTTTTTCGAGCGCAACGGAAATTCCTCGATTGGTCCCAGCGGCATAATGGAGAGTGCCGTCCCCCTTAACTATTTGAACTTCCGGGAATTCTTTTTTTATCGCTTCGCTCGTGCCGTCGCTTGAGCCGTCATCGACAATAATTATATGAACTTCCAAGTTTCGGCACTTAATCCGGCGTAAACTCCGCAAAGCCTGCAAAGTTATTTCACGGCGGTTGTAGACCGGAATAACCAGTTCGATTTTCTTTAACTGCTGCACGTATTTTCTTTTTCTTTATTGGACGGCAATTTGAGAAAGGTTGTTTTCTTCGACAATTTTCCCGCGAACTTGTTCCTCAATCCAGGCGTAAGTTTTTTTCAAACCGTCTTCGAGCGAAATCTCCGGTTCCCAATTGAGAGTCTCGCGTAATTTTGTATTATCGGAGTTGCGCCCGCGCACGCCCTGCGGACCTTCGACATGCTTTTTAGTGATTTTTAAATCGGCTATTTCCGCAATAATATCGGCAAGTTGATTTATCGTCACCATTCGGTCTTGACCCAAATTGAGCGGTTCGGGAAAATCCGAACGCATTAATCGGTAAATACCCTCGACGCAATCTTCGATATAGCAAAACGAGCGCGTTTGTTCGCCGTCGCCCCAAATGTCGATTTCCTTTTGCCCGCTCAATTTTGCCAGCGCAATTTTTCGGCACAATGCTGCCGGCACCTTTTCTCGTCCGCCTTCCCAGGTTCCTTTTTCACCGAAAATGTTGTGAAAACGAACGGTGCGCGTCTCTATTCCGTAGTCATTGCGATAATGCATACAAAGTATTTCGGAAATCAGTTTTTCCCAGCCGTAAGCATCCTGCGGTTGCGCCGGATAAGCGTCTTCTTCCCTGAGCGGTTTTACGTCTGTCTCTTTCTGCAAATATTCCGGGTAGATGCAAGCCGAACTGGTATAAAGATAGCGTTTGACGCCGTTTGTCTGTGCTGCTTCGAGCGTATGCAGGTTAATTAAGGAATTGTTATAGAGAATTTGCGCGTGATGATTCGAGATAAAACCCATTCCGCCCATATCGGCGGCGAGCGCGTAAACTTCTTCGACATTTCTGGTTGCCTGCAAGCAATTGTCCCAACGCCGCAAATCTAGAATTTCAAACTCATCGGCATCGGTTTTACCAAATTCCGGGTACTTTAAATCAACGCCGCGTACTTGGAAACCTTTCTGTTTTAAAAAAGTAACCAAATGACTTCCGATAAAACCGCCGGCACCCGTCACTAAAACTTTCGTTTGTTCAGCCATATTTATTTATAGATTCTAAATTATTTCAAACCAAAAATGAATGATGAATGGTGAATTAAAAATAGCTTTTTAATTCACCATTCATCATTTTACCCTCCGCATTAAACTTTATTCACTATCCTGATTGTAATTATCACGATGATAATAACTTTGATAATAATAACTATTGTCCTGCGAGCGCAGATTAACATTATTCAGCACGACGCCGAATACTTTCGCGCCGATGTCTTGGAGAAGCTGACGCGAACGACGAACGACTTGTCGTGAACTTTTCCCCGAATGAACGACGAGAATTACACCGTCGACCATCGAAGCGATTAAAACTCCGTCGGTAAAAGAAGCAATCGGCGGCGAGTCGATGACGACGTGTGTAAATTTTCCCTGCAAGATTTTAAGCAGTTCCGCCATTTGCTCCGAGCCGATAAGTTCAGCCGGATTCGGCGGAACCGGTCCGGATGGCAGCAAATTCAGTTTTGAATCCCCGTCATACTGAACGGCGTTCAAAATATCGTCATTAGAAAGTTCGCTTGCCAGAATCGTGCTTAGACCCTGCGCGTTGCTAATATTGAAAATAGAGTGGAGACGTGGGCGGCGCATATCGGCATCGATTATCAAAACTTTCGCGCCGGTTTGCGCCAGACTGATAGCCGTATTAACGGCGGTCGTCGTCTTGCCTTCAGCCGGCAGGCTCGAAGTTATCAAAAGCGATTTGGGCGCGTGACCGGCGGTCGAAAGCAAAATTGAAGTCCGCAATTGACGGTACGCTTCCGCCAGCGAAGAGCGCGGATCCATATGTATTAAAAAGTCCGTATTACCTTTTGACTCTCCCTCATCATTCGCTCCGACCAGTAAAAGCCGACGCTTAGCCATCGAATCAATCGTCGGGATGACCGCCAGAGCCGGAAGCTGTAGAAAACTTTCAACCTCTTCCGAAGTGCGAATCGTATCGTCGAGATATTCGAGGAAAAGCGCGAGTCCCATTCCGAATAGCGTCGACAAAAACATTGCCGCCGCGACCGTCGTCAGGCGTCGCGGTCCAATCGGCTGCTCGGGCGGCGTGGCAAAATCGGTGACGCTGATATTGTTATCGGTTCCAACTACCTGCACATCGTTTTCACGTTGTGTTTTGTTGAGGTTTTCCAAAAAGCCTTTTTTAGTCTCGATATCCTGTTGAAGCAGTTTAAGTAAAACGCCCGATTGATTTTGACCTTGGGCTTGATTATACTGCGCGTCGAGAGACGCTTTAATGCTTTCTTCCTGAGCTTTAGCCTTGAGATAGTCGGTTCTTAAATTATTCACCAGCACATTAGCCGTTCTTTTGCGAAAAGAATCCAAATCTTCCTGATTGCTTTGGTTAGCCTTTTTCAATCCTTCCGAGAGAGTCCTGATTCTCGTATCGACTTCTTTAACTTCCTGTGCCGTCGGCAGAAATTCTTCCAGCAATCTATTTTTTTCCGCCGTAAAATCATCAATTTTTTTTTGAGTATCATTATAGCGGTCACGCATCCCGTTTTCGCGCTCAGTCGTATAGCGAATCATTGATTCTTCCACTTGCGCGCTAACGGTCTCAGGCGATTTATTGACGGCATTGTATTTGGCTTCGGCGTTCTTGCGCTGATTTTCCGCTTCTAAAAACTGTTTGTTGAGACCGGAGAGCCGATCTAAAACGAGAGTCTGGTCTTTGTCTGTTTTAAGAATTCCTGCATTCTTCGTTAATTCAACAAGTTTGTTTTCACCGCTCTTTATTTCCGATTGCAATTGAGCGATTCGTTCCTGCAAAAAGTCGTTCGTTTTGCGGCTCGTCCCGGTTCGTTTTTCCTGATTGATTTTGGTAAATACTTCGCTAATGCCGTTGACCACTAGAGCGGAAAATTCCGGATCGGTATGCGTGAACGTAACGTCTATCAAACGCGTGGTTTTATCAGTAGTTCTCGATTCGCGGCGCGGTTCGGCGGTGAAGTTTTTTTTGATTATCTCGACATACGGCGCGAGACGGACGGCTTCGGCGATTTCATCGGAAGAAGCGAGCGTCGTGCCGGCGGAACCCGAAACTTCATCGACCCCGACCGGCTCTTTTTTCTTTACATCGCTGTTCAACCCGACTGCTCTCAATAAACTTTTCCAAGTCGAAGTCGATTCATCGGCTCTGGCTTTTAAAAACTCTTTATTGCTGTCGAGATTCAAATCTTTTACCGCTCTTCGCAAAAGACTGTCGCTGCCTAAAAGTTGTAATTGAGTATTAAAATACGACGGGTCTTGATTCGCCCCCGATGTCCGGCGGTCGGGATTGACGAGTTCCTGATTGTTTTGTTCTAAATCAACTTGAATGACGGCGTTTGCCCGGAAGATATTCGGTTTGCGCGCCATATAAATCGCCGCTAAAGTCGTCAGTAATACGGTTATTCCAATGACGAGCCACAATCTTTTACGAATTGCCCGCCAGTAATCGGCTAATTGAAAACCGTCGGACGCGCTCAAATCCCGGTAAGCTCCATAACCGCCTCCGCTCGTCGGAAGTTGGGACTCAAAGGGACGTTCGATTTCGATGGCTTCGACTTTTTTTTGAATTATTTCACGACTCTCTTTCATAAATTAAAAACCTACCGGCACTCGTGTAAATATGCTCGGCAGTCCGTTGGTAAATATTTTCAGCAATCCCTTCTGCACCGATTTTCCTTTATCATTTCCGACATTGACGATATCATTCGCCTGCAAAAACGGGTCGGGAATCTTTTTATCTTTTATGTCTTTCAAATCAAAAACTAATTCCGTTTGAACGACGCTTCCCGCCAATTGTCTTTGAATAACGATTTTTTTCATATCGGCGGTTGAATTAAGCCCGCCGGCAAATGCTATTGCTTGGGTCAAAGTTTTCGGGTCGCTGAGCGGAACTTTCGCGGGTTTAAAAACATTTCCGACGACGTAGGCTTCTTCGACCGGCAAAACCGAAATAATATCGCCGGGCTGTAGCCATGGATTTTGTTTGCCGTCCAAAACATCTCTTAAACTATAACTGTAAAAAACCACTTTTTCATCCTGGGGTTCGCCTGCTTGTTTGCAGTTAGAATCGCTGCCGATACGCGCCACCTGTATTTTTCCGCCGGCAAACTCCACGTCCTGACCGCCGGCTAAAGAAAGCAATTCCAAAAGGCGCACACTACGGTCGAGGTAAAAATTCCCAGGTTTTTTTACCGCACCGACGACGCCGAACGACTGTGATTGCTGATTGCTGATCCGAACATTGATATACGGGTCGCGCAAATAATTTTTCTTGTAAAGCGCGGTAATATTTTCCTTTAATTCTCCTACGGTTTTGCACGCGGCTGCAACCGGCTGGTCGATGCGCGGCAGAGCAATTGTTCCGTCCGGGTTGATGGCGACCGTTAAAGACAGTTCGGGATGTTTGAAAACATTCACCTCGATTGAATCTTGAAACCCGATACGGAAACGTTCATTTGTTTGATTTTGTGAACGATTTTGTCCGTCTGGGGTTCCGATTGGTTTCTGAATTTCCGTCGTCGCACTTTTTTCCTGTGCCTGCACACTTTGTTTCTCCTGACCGAAAGTCTGCAAAACCGAAAAATTGGATAGAAACGCCGCGACAAACAAATACAAAATAATTTTTACTGCTTTCATAATATCTAACTCCGAGATTCTGTCTTTTTACTAGAAAGAAATTCAGCCCTATGATTCAACTTTATCGGGAAAAGTTTATAAAGATTAATTTTGCTTGAGAAAATATAAGTTTTATAAAAATAACATTTTATCAAAAATTACATAAAAGTAACAACCTCAATTTTGAAAAGTTCAGCCATTTAAGAGTTCAGCCGGCTAATGGTTAGCAAACCATAAATTATAGTTGCAATTATCCGAACAAATGCCATATTAATTTCTACCAGCCAATAAGTTGACCTGTGCTCAATTGATTGCTTTCTTTCAACCGTTCGGGTATTAACCGGCATTACAGAATTGTTAAGTTTTAAAATTTTTATTTTATGGTTTAAACTTTGGTTCTTCAGGGTCGCCCTCAAAATTTTTATGCAAAACTCTACGCCGATGCTTCGGCAATATCTGGAAATAAAAAAACAATATCCCGGAACCTTGCTCTTTTTTCGCCTGGGAGATTTCTACGAATTATTCAGCGATGACGCGGTTATCGGTTCGCGCGAACTGGAAATCACTCTTACTGCGCGGCACAAAGACTCTCCGAATCCGATTCCGATGTGCGGCGTACCGCACCACGCGGCGGCGAGTTACATTTCCAGACTCGTCAAGAAAGGCTACCGGGTTGCGATTTGCGAGCAAACCGAAGATGCGGCACCGGGAATAAAATTAGTCAAGCGCGAAGTCGTTCGCGTTATCACGCCCGGCACGGCAATTGACCCGCAGCTTAACGAATCGAAGGAATCGGTTTATTTAGCTGCGGTCTGCGGCGCGGGTGAAAGTTTCGGCGCCGCTTTTATGGAACTCTCGACCGGAGAATTCTTTTCGACCGAAAAATACGGCACAGACGCCTGGGAGAAGATTTGTACCGATATTGAAAGTTTTGCTCCGCGTGAGCTTCTCTTTCCTGAATCTCTGCAAAGATTGGTGGAAAACTCCTTTAAGAATACGATTGCCGAAACGTCGGCTGAATCGAAAAATGTAGTTTCCATTAAGCCGGCGATGTCAAGTAAATTTTCGACAACCCTGACTACTCTCGATGATTGGCTTTTTCACGCCGAAGATTGCATTAATCTTTTGAAAAAGCAATTAAATGTCCGGGATTTGTCTGGGTTTGGTCTGGAAAACCGAACCGAAGCCGTTCGCGCTTGCGGCGCTTGTCTGGGGTACGCGCAGGAAACTCAACGCACCTCAGCCGCGCATATTTCCGAGGTAAGTTTTTTTGAAGACAATGATTTTATGATTTTAGATGCCATCACGCTCAAAAATCTGGAAATCGTCGAATCTCGGAGAGAGAGCGGCAAACGCACTTTGTTCAGCGTAATTGACGAAACCGTTACCGGAATGGGCGCACGGCTCCTGCGCTCCTGGCTGCTCCGTCCTTCGATTAAGCGCACCGAAATTCAAGCCAGACTTTCCGCCGTTTCCGAATTAACCGATTTAATTTTGCGCGGCAAAATTCGTCTTCTATTAAAGGAAATTGCCGATTTAGAAAGGTTGGTCGGGCGTATAAATTTAAAGACCGCTACGCCTAGAGATTTGTTAGCACTAAATCGCTCACTTTCACAAACACCGTCTATCAATCGGATTTTATCGGACGCCCAATCTCTTTTACTTCAAGTTCTCGGTGAAAATATTTTTGAGCTTCCCGAAATTCGTAAATTGATAGAAAAAGGAATCTCCGACGACCCGCCGCTTAATATCGCCGACGGCAATACGATACGCGATGGTTTTAATACCGAACTGGATGAATTGCGAACAATATCTTTTTCGGCAAAACAAACGATAGCGAGCTTTGAAGAACAAGAAAAAAAACGCTCGGGAATTTATAACTTAAAAATTAAATACACAAATGTTTTCGGTTATTTTATCGAAATATCAAAAGGCAATCTCTCAAAAGTTCCCGATAACTACGAACGGCGGCAGACCTTGACCAACGCCGAGCGATTTACCACGCCGCAATTAAAAGATTGGGAACAAAAGATATTGGGAGCGGATGAAAGTATTCAAGCAATCGAGGCTGAAATTTTCCATAAAATTCGCTCGGAAGTCGCCCTCGAAACACAAAAATTGCAGTCAACCGCACGCGCTCTAGCAACTTTGGACTCGCTGGCGAGTTTGGCGGAGGTCGCTGCTAAACTAAACTACGTCGCGCCAATTTTGCACGACGGCGACGAAATCGAAATAAAAAACGGCAGACATCCGCTAGTCGAAATTTACAGCACTCAGAGTTTCGTTCCGAATGACATTTATTTAAATAATTCGACCGATCGACTTTTAATCATTACCGGTCCGAATATGGGCGGAAAATCGACGATACTGCGGCAGACGGCAATCATTCAAATTCTCGCCCAAATCGGTTCTTTTGTTCCGGCAAGTTTTGCCAGAATACCAATTATCGACCGCATTTGGACGCGGGTCGGCGCCTCTGATGATTTAGCTTCAGGACGCTCGACCTTTATGGTGGAGATGACCGAAACCGCTGCTATTCTCCACAACTCAACTGCCAAAAGTTTAATTTTGCTCGACGAAATCGGGCGCGGAACATCAACTTTCGACGGACTTTCAATCGCCTGGGCGGTAGCCGAATATCTGCATAATTCGCCGGTACATTCGGCAAAAACCCTTTTTGCAACACATTATCACGAATTGACCGAGTTGGCTGAAAAACTGCCCGGTGCAAAAAACTATCAGGTTTTAGCAATTGAGAAAGATGGAGAAGTCGCTTTTTTGCACAAACTGCAAAAAGGAAAGGCTTCAAAATCTTACGGGATTGCAGTCGCTCAAATCGCTGGTTTACCTGCCAAAACCATTACGCGGGCGCGAGAAGTTTTAAAGAAATTAGAACGATACGAATTAGCTATTTTTGCTGATGCAAAACAAAATTCTGATGCTTTGGAGACGGCGGTCGGGCGCGCTGGAAAAGGTAAAATTTCATCCCAGTTTTCATTATTTGCCGGTTCAAACGAAAGCATCCTTGATGATTTACGCCGTGCAGATTTTGAGAAACTTACTGCCGAAGACGCGAAGAAATTTTTAGCGCAGCTCAAAGATCGGATTGTATGATTTGTCGGACTTATATATTACTTTAAGGGTCGGACTTTCAACTCCTGGGGGGTTACTTTAAGTTATCCCTGTAAATTTCTCTTTATGAAAGAGTTAACTAAATTATCACTTAAACAAAAGGTCGGACAACTTTTCTTTATAGGACTTTCTGGCACTACAATTAATAAAGAATCAGAATTGTTGTTGGAAAATGTGTCACCAGGCGGGATTTGTCTATTTGCCAGAAATATTAGAAGTTCCGAGCAAGTCAGATTATTGCTTGATAATATACTGGAGGTTTTACCGATTAAACCATTGATTAGTATAGATGAAGAGGGTGGATTGGTTGATCGCCTCCGACGCATTACGACTCCGTTGCCGTCAGCCGGCTTCATTCAAACTGTTGAGGAAGCTGAAAGACTGGCTGAAATTACAGCTCAGCTTTTGCTGATGCTCGGCTTTAATATGAATTTTGCGCCGGTTGTCGATTTGATAGACGATAGACGCGGGAATTCTTCAAACGGTTTATACTCGCGTGGCTTCGGGAAATCAAAAGAGCATTCATTAGAACTGGTTCGAGCCTACCTCGAAGTTTTACAGCGCACCGGATGTCTGGGCTGCGTCAAACATTTCCCCGGACTCGGAGCGAGCGAGACCGATTCACACGAAGAGTTGCCGCTCGTAAAATTAACGCGCGAAGAGTTATTCGCTAACGATTTGTTCGCCTACCGCGAATTATTTAAAACGTCGCTGGTATATTCCGTGATGGTTGGTCACGCCAGTTATCCGATGCTCGACTTGCAGGAAACCGACGTTAATGGCAAACTTTTACCTTCCTCCTTAAGTTTCAATGTTATCAACGTTTTATTGCGACACGAACTTGGTTATCAGGGTCTGGTCATCACTGATGATATGGAGATGGGAGCGATTTTAAAGAATTACGGAATCGGTGATGCCTGTAAAATGGCAATCAATGCCGGCGCGGATATGCTTTTGATTTGCGCCGATTCCGATTTAATAAATGAAGGTTTTAAGACGGTGCTCGAAGCGGTTGAAGACGGGGAAATCAAAGAAGAGCGCATAGATGAATCACTCAAGAGAATATCTAATATAAAAACTTTAACGCAACAGCCTTTAGTTTTTGACGTTGACCAACTCCAAAGTCTTTCCCGAAAAACTGCCGAATTAAACGAAAAAATTAATTACAATTACGGAGGTTAAATGATTTCAAACCGATTATTTTTCAGTATTTTTTTTATTTCCTGTTTTATTTTTTCAATGTCCTGTCGAAGCAAAAGCAATGAATTCGTGACAATCGCACTTTCTGAAAAAATTTCGACACTCGATACTTTAACTTCGACTGCTTCGGATGCGGTTGCCGAGCGAGTTAGGAATTTGATGTTTAATTCTTTGGTCAGGAAAAATGAAAAGTTCGAGTATATCGGCGAATTAGCAAAAGAAATCAAAACTTCCGACGACGGGAAAACAATCACGTTTATTCTTCAGGATAACGTTAAATTTCATAACGGAAAAGATTTCACGTCCGCCGACGTTAAATACACATTCGACGAGCTTTTCAAAAGTAACGGTTACAAGGCAGGCTCATTTTTTGAAACTATAAACGACCAAAAAGTTCCGTATATCGCGTCGATGGAAGTTTCCGATGCCAAAACCGTCAGCTTTACGCTCACTCGCCCGGCATTAAAAAACAAATTCGTCTCTAATCTCGTCACCATTCCAATTATTTCCGAAGGAACAGTCGAACAGCAAAAAACGCAGCCGGTCGGGACAGGCGCGTTTAAGTTTACCAATTTTGACCAGTCGCAAAACATTATTGAACTCGAAGCAAATTCAAATTACTGGGAAGGGTCGCCGAAAGTTCAGAAAATCAGAGTTAAAACCGTGACGGACGCCAACTCGCTGCAAGCCGAACTGCAAAGCGGCGGCGTTGATATTGCTCCGCTCCCGACTAATCTTTCGCCCGACACATTAAAGTCTCTCGGTCAGAATCCGAATCTCAAAGTCGAACAATTCAAAGGTTCGAACATTGATTACCTCGGTTTTAATACGCAGTCGTCGCCGCTCGATAAAGTGAAAATCCGGCAAGCCATCGCTTACGGCATCAACCGCGAAAATATTATTAATCAATTGCTTTTCGGTCAAGCCGAAATTGCCAGTTCGATTTTGCCGACCGAATCCTGGGCTTATAATGCCGGAAAAACCTATAATTACGACCCGGCAAAAGCCCGGCAACTAATTCAGGAAGCGGGTTATAAAAATGAGTTGATAAAGTTCAAATTCGGAGCGGGCAATGCCGCCGTCAGCCAATACGCACAGGTTATTCAAAATTCCCTCAAAGAAATTGGATTAAACGTCGAAATCGAAACTCTCGAAAGCAATGTCATCCGCCAGCAGCTCGCGCTCGGGCAGTTTCAAATGAATACGGGCAGATGGATCGGCGGAAATCAAGACCCGATTTTCCTCAACGATTTGTTTGCGACCGCGATGATTCCGGGCGGAAAAGTTTCCTGCTGCAACCGCAGTCGTTACAGCAATTCCGAATTCGATAAAATAATCGCGGAAGCCCTAAACACGCCGGACCGCGACAAAGCCAAACAGTTATATTCGAAGGCGCAGGAAATTGTCGGCGAAGATTTGCCACTGTTTCCGCTCTGGTATCCGGCGAATATCGTCGTCTCCAATAAACGAATCGGCAACGTCAAGATGAATTCGAGCGGGGATTGGAATTTTATTAAGGATATAACGGTTGAAAACAAATAGATTTTCCTCATAAATATTAACGAAAACAAAGTCGGACTTGACAAAATTCGCCCAATTTGTAGAATTATCATTTACGGCAAGCGGGAATAGCTCAGTGGTAGAGCGCGACCTTGCCAAGGTCGAAGTCGCGAGTTCGAATCTCGTTTCCCGCTCCAAAACATTAGAGGCGACGCGATTGGTAATTTTTAAACCGAAGCGTCGCTTCGTTTGCTTATTAATCCGGTCAGTTCTTTCTATTTTGATTTTAAATATTTTGCTGATTTAAAATCTGTAATTCTAAATCAAATTCGGCGGCGTAGCCAAGTGGTAAGGCAGAGCTCTGCAAAAGCTCTATTCGTCGGTTCAATTCCGACCGCCGCCTCCAACTTTAACCCCAATAAATATAGGCTTTTCGGGAAAATTCGCACTTAACCCCGAAAAGCCGAAATGGTAAAAAACGGCAAAAAAGGAACAAAAACGAGAACAAAAAAGTAGGTCAAAAAGTAGATTTTTTTCGTTGCCGGTTTTTGGCTATTTTATCGCGTTGATTATCTTCGTGAGTTCCAAGAAAAAAATGGTGCGGGTTACAACAAATTGGATTGTCGCACTTATGACAAACAAATAATTCTTTCGGGTCTTTTCCATTAAACAAATAATATGCCACACGATGAGCAAGTTGGAATTTCACCTTTTCTGTTACCAAATTAAATCTGCCATATCCTTTTGGTTCACGTCGCCCTTGCCAAGTCCAGCACTTTTCAGAATTGGCTGTGACAGCAACTTTCGACCAAAAAGAAAGCGGAGTAAATTCTTTTTTTGAACGAACAGGCTCGCCTGAATAATTATAGGAACTGTAATGAACTTGGCAAAAACCTTTTGCTTTATATGCGCCTTTACATCCATCAATTAAGCAGTTTGTCCCGATTTTATAGGTTGCGTCGCCATACTTTTTGAATTTATTTAGATGCTTTCGACAATAACCTTTTCCGTTATATTTCTGACTACATCCGGCGACTAAGCATATTTTTTGTTTCATAGTTACAAATTATACCTTTTTAGGACGAAAACTAGTTAAAAAATATGCCGCGCAAAATAAAACCGCTCAAATTCAAATACACCGTTCGCAAAGGCGATGATTTATACGTTAAATATCCTTTGCCCGGCTTTAAGTATCCAATCTGGCGAAAATGCGAGCCGGAAACACAGGAACGGGTCGATGAGATAATAAATGTTTTGCTTTACGATTTCGCGCAAAGCCAAAAGGACGCGGCGATTCCCGACTTGTCCGCGCAATTTTTCGACTTCTGGCTCGAAATGGCAAAAACCAGACTTTCACCGCGCACTTGGCAGGATTACAAGGATGTCATTCAGCGCAACTTAAAGCCCGCGCTCGGCAACTTGCCGCTCTCAGACGTTAAACCGCTTCATCTGCAAAATCTTTATCAAACACTGTCCGCATCCGGACTCGAAGCCATCACGATTCGCAAAACGCACCGCGTCGCCTCGGTTGTTTTCAAAGAAGCGGTCAATCTCGATTTGATAGCGCAGAATCCGGTCGCCCGCAGCAAGCCGCCGAAAATCAACGAATCGTTAAAAGTTAAAGTAATGTCTCAGGTCGAGGTCAAAAGATTTTTGGGAGCGTGCCAAAACTCGCCGTATGGAATAATTTTCGAGTTCGCGCTAGAAACCGGGATGCGCCCGCAAGAGTATCTGGCTTTAAGATGGACGGATTTAGATTTTGAGCGGCAATCGGTTGAAGTCGTCCGCGCTCTGGTTTATGACCGGAAAGGCGGCGGCTTTTACTTCAAAGAACCAAAAACGCGCAAATCACGCCGCACGATTCCGCTCTCCGCGCAGCTTTGCGATAAATTGCGCGTCTCTCTTGAAAAGCAAAACGAGTATTTAGCTGAAATTGCGGAAAGAATTCGGCGGCGGGCGAAACCGTCGAGACTGAACCGGCGCGAACATAATAAAAAGCTGCTCGAAAATCACAAAGCATTAAATCTCGTTTTCCCGTCTCAGCACTTCACACCATTTAAGGACATCAATCTTGGCAGACGTTACTTCAAAACGATTGCCGCATCCGCCGGACTCGATAAAAGTTTGACGCTTTACTCTTTAAGACACACTTCAATTAGTTTGCTCGTGATGGCGGGCGTGAGTATTAAAACCGTCTCCGAACGCGCCGGACACTCAAACGTCTCAACGACCTTGAACATTTATACTCACGTCATCGGCGACGCGCAGGAAAAGGCGACCGAGAAACTTTCCAATCTATTGTATTAATAGCGACTCAAAACCGCGTCATATTTGGCTTTCGCCTCCGGTGATTTGCTTCTGAATCTTTTGCCGCGCAAAACCGGAACAAGCGCGGCTTTTTCGTCTGCCGGTGCTTGCTCGAACGCTTCGATGGCTTTATCGGTATCAGTTGCGGTCGTGATTTGGAATTTCGCAGGCGATTGGACAATGCCCGCAACAACCAATTTACGATTCTCAGTGGATAAATTCTTTATTTCGCTTTCGACTTTTTCGCCGCGTTTCCCTCGTTCAATTAAATCGGCGACGGTTTTTTTGTCGGCTGCCGTTTTCTCTTTTTTATCGACTGCCATTTCCTTTTTGGCAATCATCGGAGCTAATTCCCGTTTTTCGTCGTCGCTTCCGGCTTCGGCGGCTTTTTGCAAATCTTTGAGCGAAGACTTCGGCGTGATATGAGCGACCGGCACAGTCCCGCGAAGTCCGGGAATTCCGGTTTTTAAGTGTTCGACCAGAGTTTCGGGTTTTCTCCTGCGCGGATTGCCGTCGCTGTCTTTGTCGGTCAGACCGGCAACCCATTGAACGCCCTGCGGAACAACGATTGATTTGGTCAACTCCCCGACGAATTGCCCGCGTTTCTTTTCGTCAAACAGTTTCTCGAAACTGAGCATTGTTTTGATAAACGGCACTTCTTCGGTCAAACCGAGTGCGCCCGCCCAAACGCCCGCGCTCAAACCCTGCGATTCTTCATCTTTCTTCTTTAGCCTGGAATCAGCCACGCGGCGAATGGTCGAACCAAGCTGCGCTACTTCCAAAAGCGGGTTGTGAACCAGATACGAAGGAACATCGGCGCCGAATAGCCGCACGCCGCCGAATTTAACATCCGTTTCGTCGCGCTTATCGCCCGGCTGGTAAAATCCGCCGAAACCATCAGGCAAGAAATAACCGAGCAGCAGAACGGCTGCGCCCAATAATCCTTTTTTCAAGTGCCGCAAAATCTGGTCGGCTTCTTCGGGCGATAAATTCTCAGTGCCTTTGGCAAATGCTCGACCGAGTTTGTATGAGCCGGTGACTGCGCCGGTTGCGTAAACAAAGGTTTCGCCGACGATGTTGGTCGGGATTTTGACGACCGGCAAAAGGACGCGAGAGGTCGTTGCGGCGATTTTGCCGAGCAGTGGTGCTTCGCCCGTAATTTTGTCTTTTTCTTCCCAACCGCTAATCATTTTCTGGTAAGCCGAAACGACGCGATTGTCCTGCATAAAAATTGAACGCAAGGCATCTTGATAGGCTTCGGTTGCCAGCCGCGTTTTGACCAATTCATCGGTAATATCGACGCCGCCCGCCGCCGCCGCCGTCATTCGCTTTTGCAGGGAGCGAACAAACTCGCTGCGTTTGACCGGGGCTTTTAACGCGCCGTGCAGTTCTCCGGCGAAATTTATCCACGAACGCGCCTCCGGGTGCGCTTTGCCGTAAGCGGCATCTAAATCGGATTTTCCGGTTTTTAAGATTTTCCACGAATCAGCCATTCCCTGCACAAAACCGGCTGAAATGGCTTTTGCTTCGGCGGCGACGTTAAATCCGCCTTGACGCGGTGCGCGGCTTGCCACGCCCGGAATTGCTTTGCCGAGGATGCCGCCGATAATTTCTTCCATCGGCGCAATGCCAATCCTTTCGATTGCCGCCGCCGTCAATTTTGCCAGCGTAAGCGGCGAAGATAAGACAAACGCCCGGCGAACTTCCAAAAATTTGTCAGTCGCTTTTTCTACTCTGGTGCGGTTTTTTAACCGGTCTTGGGCGACATTAACCTGAAATTCTTCTTTGGCGCGACTTAGTTTCGCTTTAATTTTTTCGCCTTTCGGGTCAATTTTCGGAGCCTGAGCTTCCGCCGGGTCAGCATCGAACTTTGCCGCTTCCGCGTAATGTTCGCGGCGCACCGAAGCAACGGCTTTTTGTTCTTCGGTCGCCGACGGTTTGCCGGATTTTATTTGGTCAATCGCGGCGGCGTGAATTGCCGAAATCGTTTCATCCGACAATTTTCCGCCGGTCAACTGATTAAGTGTGTTTTTGAAATCGCCGACGCTCATTGTGCCTTTCGGCAAGTTTTCAAGCAAAGTCATCGTTGACCAATCAACAAGGTCGGAATCAATCGCGCCCGATTCGCCGCGTTTTAATATTCCAAAATCTTCGACACGCTTCATCGAAACATTGCCGAATTTTGCCCGGATATTCGCCAGCATATCGGCTTCGCGCAATTTCAGTTCGGCGAGAATTTGATTGTGCGGAGTATTTCTGATTGCCGCCGGTTTGTCGGCTTTGAGGCGGGCAAGCTGCTGCTGGACGTTGCGGAGTTTTCTGTCCCGCTCATTATTATAATCGTCAAATTCCTTTTGAGCGTCGCTGATTTGTTTGTGCAGCCGCCCAAAGCCGCCGCGCGTTCTCTCGTTTCAAACCGTTGACGACCCGCCGCCGTCAACTATAATCCTTTTGTTATTATGCACGGCAAACCCGCCCGCGAAATATGTGTGATTTTTAAGGACGTGCAGATTATAAACCTTCACCGCGCCTTTAATATAAACGCGCTCAATGAATTTTAATTCTTCAAGCCTATCGCCGTTTTTGACGAAGACGCTTTGATTTTCTTGCAAATCTTGAAGCGCAACAAATTCATTTTTTGCCGTTAAAAACGGGTGTTCGCCCGTAACGCACAAAACCTGCCCGCCGGGGAAACGCGCCTCAAAGTATCCTTTCGACGCGTGTTCGAGCGTGGCGGCAACTGTGTCAATTTCAATATCAAAAGTTTGCGGGTTGAAACTGTAAATTAAATCACCGCTGCGTATTTTATCGAGTCTTAAAAGTCCGCCTTGTGTTTCGATTAAAGTATCACCGGTAAAACATTCGCCGCCGCCCGCCGTTGTGCCGCCCGTTGTGCCGCCCGTTGTGCCGCCGCCGCCGCCCGCCGGAGGTGTCGGGTCAACAGCTGTTCCGCCCGTGCCGTCCGCCGCCGCGAAAGTAATATCGATAATATTTGACCACGCGCCGAATTCGACATTGTTCGATGAATGCGCGACGCGGACAAAGCGCGTCTCGCTGGTCGCTAAATTCGCCGTTCTCGATAAAGTGACGACGGGCGTTAAAATCAGTCCGACTTCATTTTGCGCCGAATGGATAAATTCAGACGGGCTGACAAAAGTGTTCAATGCCGCCGTCTGCACTTTTCTAAATTGCGCGCCCGTCCCGTAATTAGTCACGGACACATTAACGCTTCTGTTTGTTGCCGTGCCCGATTGGTATATAACCGGCGCGTTCTGTTCGGTATTCGTTCCGGCGTTGGTGACAACGGGGAGCGGCACGATTTTTTCCCTAATTTGATCGTCAGAAAATTTGCGGTGGTATTTACGCCCCGACATTCCGATTTGCGCAAAACCGTTTTGGTCGCGAATTCCTAAATCGGACAATCGAATCAGCGCGTTGACAAAACGCCCGGATTCTTCGGTCACGGCAATCACGTCGGCTTCCTCTAGCAATAGTGCTTCCCCGTCGCTGGAAAATCCTGTATAGGTGTCGGCGTCGCGCAATTCCGCCAGCCTCTGCTGCGCGATACGCATCATTTGATTATATGAATCAATCGCCGCGCCGTTGATCGTCACGGGATTAACCTTTTTAACCTTTTTGATGTGCGCTTTGTCTTTGAGACGGCTTTTCGTCAATTTAAAATCCTGCGACGCATCCCTCCAATCAATATCTATCGCGTTCGTCGTCGGCTGATCGCCGCCCAAATTAAACTCGAAACTACCGCTTAAAATATTCGACCCGCGCAAGTTTGCCGCCCTGGATGTTTTGTCGGCAAACGCCATCGCAACGTGCGTGATTTCCGCCGCCGTTTCGTTCAATGCGGGTTCATCGGGATCATCGTAAAGCGGCAATTTATCAATCGTAAAAGCCCCCCCGCGATTTTCTCTGACAAACCGCGTTCTGATGCCGTTCGCCTCAATCGAGCAATAAGTTCGCACAGAGATAATGCGCGCAGACAAGGTAATCGCGGCGACGCTGATGTTTTGATTGGCGGCGAGTGTGATAGCGGCAAGCGGTGACGTTAATGTTTCGCCTTCGACTGTGATGAACGAACGGCAAACCTGATAAACGCCCGCCGCCAGAGTTCCGCCCGCCGCCGCCGTCAAAATCGGCGCGCTAGCCGGATTATCGATTGCGGTTTCGTGAATGTATTGGAGCGGCGTGTCGAGCGTCAAATATCCGGCGCGGCTCGAAACCAGAACGGTTGACGCGCCTGCCGTCCAAGCCGCTTTGACGCGCTTGTTTAAATAGTTATGTGAATTTATCAAAGCGGCGAGCCAGCCCGCAACCGTCGCTGTCGTGTCGCCCCCGACCGGATTATAAACAAGCCGGTAATTGTCAATCGTGACAGTTTTCGCGCCCGCCGCATTTGAGACTGTCAATGTCACCGACGGCGGCGCGGTATCGGTACCATTCGCTAAAGTCGCAGATGAGCTTGCCGCGCCGCCGCCTGCCGTAATTGTGACGCTCGAAGCTACATACCGAAACGCCGTCACCATTCGGACTTCGGACGTTCCTAAATTCGAGCCGACGACGATTCTTGTTCGATTGCTGCGAAAAGGATTAATATTTTCAACAAAGATTTCAGACGCATTTGCCGCAGTTGCTGCTTTTATAAAAGTAAAGTCAGCCGGTTTCATTACTTTGACGGCTATTTTACCGCTTGCCTTTTGCGTTAGATAGCCGTTAAAAGATGCGAAAATGACATCGTAAAGAAAATCGAAGGCTTTCGTCTGCTCATTGATTATCACGTTCGTCGTGTAGCGTTTGCGGAAATAGACGGGCGGCGTTTGATAATCGGGCAAACCCGAACCGTTCAAATCGTCGCCGATAAGCGGCGGGTCGTCGTAAAAATTGTAATCGACCTCCTCCAAATACTCGCCGTTGTTAAACGCGCCCCCGGCGCGGTTCGTAAAATAGCGCGGATTGAGCCTTGCAGTCGATAAATAGTTGCGGTAAGCCGCGCCAGCCAGCCCGATTTGCGAGGCGTCGTATTGCACGACTTCGGAATTTGAATTGTCGGTCAAAACGTGGTCATTGTAATCAGCCGTCTCCAGAGTGTCATTGTCATCAAGCCACGCCGGGTCAAGATTGAAAACGTCCGGCGAATTTATAAACCACCGCGAGATAATCGCGCCGTTTGCCGACATTTGGGAAAGCGTGAATAAGCCGGACGCATCCGGGCAGGGCATTTTAAGTCCTAAAATTACCCCGACAATCGAAGGCGCGGCGTCGTCGACGTCAATCAAAGTGCCGGTTGATTTACCCCGCACGTAAGCCGTCCGCGAATAAATACCCGACGCGATAAAAGCCGGGTCGTCGTTGATCTGGCTGCCCGTGCCGCCCAATTGCCCTATTTTTGGCAAAACCGGCAAACCCGTAATATGCGACGTATAACTGCCGTCGGTAAAGTCGGTGAACGTAAAACCGGGCGTGACCGAACGCAAATTCTCGATGCCCTCAATCTCGCCTTCGCACGCAATCGCTAAAAATTGAATCTCTAAGCCGGTGTCGGCGGAGGCGAAATTGGTCAACTCCATCTGCGCTCTGCCGAACACATACGGCAGATACTTGCTGGCATTGGCGTCCGAGTGCGAAGACCACTGCAAAGTCTGTTTGACCGGTTTCTTGAGTCCGAGAAGCCCCAAAATCCCACCGCGTTTTACTTTACTTTTAAATTCAAAAGCACCGTTTCGCGCTTCATAACGAAAGCCTTCATACAGCGGGTCTGAAGGCACCCTGCCCGTGATGTCGTCGGGAGAGAATGTCCGGCGCGGCAAATTAACTTCCACTTGGTCAAGAATCTGTTTAACGCCGATTGTCACGGTCTCGCTCGACTTTTTGAACGTGTTCGGTTTTTGGCAGCGACCTGTAAACTCGACAATCGTGTCTTCTAAGTTGACGGACACGCCTCTGTCAAGAATTCTAATCACGCAAATCAAGCCCTCAAAGCCTAAAACTCTTTCTATATCCGCAACCCTGATTTTTACTTTTGTTGTCGCCATTTTAATTAAAATAGAAAAGCCCGCCGATAATTCAGCGGGCAAGAAGCGAAGCTAAATCTAACGGCGGGCGGGAAAGTCTTTAAGAAAAGAGTTTCGAGACCCTTATTCAGTTGTGGTTATTATAAACTAAATACCAATAAAAACAAGGTTTATTTGAAAATTGGACTGTTACTTTAAGACTATATTTAGTAAAATATAGTATGCTTTTAATTAAAAATTGCGAGACTTGTCACCAAGAGTTTTCTAGAAAAACAGGATACAGTTATAAATATTGGAACACGCAAAGATTCTGCTCTTCAAAATGCAGGTCTATTGCCATCGGTAAATTATTAAGCATAAAATTCAGTCAAAAAATAAATTTAGTCTGCCAATCCTGTCATATCTCTTTTTCAGTTTCACCCTGCCAATCGAAGCAAAAATATTGTTCGAGAAAATGCCAGCCGAGGTCGGTAAATGTTTTTGGGCATTGTCCGAATCGCGCAATAGTTTTTAGAACTTGCCCGAATTGCGAGAAAGTGTATAGCGGAAGTAATAATAGATATTGCTCAATACAATGCAAAAAGCAAGGAGTTAAAATTCAGAGAGCCGCAAAAGCAATGAAAGGCGAAGAACTTAAAATGGCAAAAAGAGTTTATGCCTCAAACAGACGCTCAAAAATAATCGCAAACGGCGGCAGTTTTACAAAAGAGCAATGGAGATTAAAGTTAGAATATTTCGGCAATCGCTGCTATCTATGCAGTAAAACCGTAACTGAAAAAACCGCCCATATCGAACATCGAATTCCTATCAGTAAAGGCGGCAAGTCTTGGGTTTCCAATCTTGCGCCCTCTTGCGCTAGCTGCAATTTCAAAAAAAACCGTAAAACAGAAAAAGAATTTAGAGAGATTTACAATCTCAAATCCGCGCTAACTGTCGCTCGATTTCACCAACCCGTCGAAGCAATGCCCGCCGCTCATCAATAAGCCTTTGCTTTTTTGGTTTTTGGGAGTCAACAATTTTCCGCCTTAATAAACGCTTTTTCTCTTCGATAATAACTGGAGTGTTAGAATCTAAGTTATCCACCGTTCTTTAACCACCTTAATATCGCGCCATCTAAAGACTCTCCGTCTTCAATGTCAATTTCAAATGTCGAATTCGAGAGCGTGAAAGACGCGCCCGATAATTCTTTGCGATAGGTGCGCTTTATTTCCGACACATCCGTCATCAGCCGTTTGTAGGAACGCCCGCGAAACGTCACGCCGTCTGTTTTTGCGAATCCCATTAAAAAGTTGGGATTTTGAGGGCAAGGACAAAAACCCACAACGGAAGAATTTAAAACGCTAGCAGTTTCTGTAACTTGAGTTTGATTTTCTGTAACCGGAATTGCATTTTCTGTAACTATCACTTGCGCTGTTTGGCAAGCGCAAAGCGAAGGAAATGTGTCACTTTTGTACAATTCTACCACCCACGATTGCCTTTTAGCAGTCGCGTTGCCAGAGGTGAGGACAGTGAGCAAATTGTCAGAAACGGTTTGCATTGATTTTGAGTTATGCCGCGACGTGAGTGACCGTGCCGTCGGCGTTGAATACCAATTTACGCCCGTCAATCGCCCAACCAATCTGCGGCTGTGTTGAAACAAGATGAATCACGCCGGTCGCCGCATCGCGGTAAACCATCATTCCGTGACCGTTTGCTTCAATTAATTCAAGCTGCGGTCGACCGCCGTCCGGTGAAACAATGCTGCGAACCGGTTGTTTCTTATTAACAAAGTTCGTTGCCCGGCTGTTGTATTCGGGGGCATTAGCTAAAAGTGGATCGAGAACGTCCCGCTGGTAGCGGTTGCGGGATTCAATGTAACTGCCGCGGTCGCTCCGCGTGATAAAATCCGAAACCGAACCGGCAGACCATCGCGTCGCGTTATGGGTAGCCAAATCGCTTCCGCCCGCTTCCGGTCGATTGAGAAAGTAGTCATTCGCGCTGATAATGCCCGCGCCCGCGCCCGGCACGTCTTCAAATGTGCCGTAAGTCGGACCGCAAACATAAAGATTATCGTGAGTGATAAAGGTCATAGCCGCGCCGAAAAACACTTTCGACTGAACCAAGGTGCCGCCTTCGACGATAAAACCGCCGCGAGTAAACGCGCCGCCCGCTTTATTCAGGAAAAACTCCATTCGTTCATCTTGCCCGCCATTAACACGAATTGTATTAAAGACGTTTGTGCTTCTGATAAATGTCGTTCCGTTTGCCACTCTGCCCGTCACGGGCGAATATGCCGATCCTAAAGTACCGATCGTGTGATGCGAGTTGATTTCCAAATAGCCCGCTTCCAAAACATCGTAAGCGATGCCGCCGTCCGGCACATAGGAAAACGGCGTGTTGAATATAACCGAGTTATTTACAGAATTAGACCGATAGCCGATTGAATTAAGATCGAAAATCGGTTCATTAAAAACCATATTTTCGACTTCCATATCCGTTCCCGATGTCGGGTAATAATCGACGCCGACGCCCGCGCCTTTAAACCAGCAGCGATTGTAAACAACATTAAAAATCGGATTCATACCGGTTAATAAAATTAACGACGTGCCGGTTGTCGATACCGATTCAAGACGCATATCTGAAAAGACGTTGTTTTTCCATTGCGGGTCGGTATTGGCGGCATCTGATTGAATCTTAAACAGGGATGTTCCGGCCAGCATTGACCGAAAGCCGGTCGTTCTCTGACTTCCGCCCTCCATCATTATGCCCTGCGGCATCGTATGCCCGCCGTTTGTCTGCCACATTCCGTCCGGAACGTAACCCCGCGTGCCGGGTCTTAAAGCTGCAATCCAGCTATCTATCGCCGCCGTATTCTGCGCGGTCGTGCCGCCGCCGGAAATGTAATTCCCTAAATTAACAACCGGCATTCCGGCTTTCGATTGAACGTAAGTAGTCAAGGACGCGTTATCTGCCGCCGCGCCGCCGAGAGTCGCAAAAGTTGACGTACCCGTGCCGCTGCCAGCCGGACCGGTCGCACCCTGAATTCCTTGCGGTCCCTGCGCTCCGGTCGCGCCTTTGATGTTGGCGACAACCGAGTAACTGCCGCTCGTTTGTCTGTAAACGTCGCCGTTCAGGTTATTAAGCCAGAAATCACCGTCGACATTATTGGTTGGCGGTGCGCCGCTACCGGCTCGCCAAACGGCTCCGGGAGCGCCTGCTGGTCCAACCGTTCCGGTGCCGGTGCCTGAGCCCGCCGGACCCGTTGCGCCTTGAATTCCCTGCGGTCCTTGCGCGCCTGCTGCACCTTTAATATTAGCGACGACCCCGTAGTTGCCGTTCGTTTGTTTATAGACATCGCCATTCAAATTATTTAACCAGTAATCGCCGTTAGCGTGATTGGTTGGCGGAGGACCATCACCATTGCGCCAAACGGCGCCGGGAGTTCCCGCCGCGCCCTGCGGTCCGGCTGCACCGCTCCCCGACGCGGCAAACAGTCCGTTAAGTCGGGCGGCTAAAGAATTGCCCGTGTCCGGTGAGATAACTGCCGATGCCTGTAATTCGTTGGGCGCGACACCTGTTCCGAGCATCCGAATCGAGGTAGTATCGGTATGCAAAACGCCTGATGTTCCGCTGCCCGTTCCCGCCGCGCCCTGGTAGTTTTTCCACAGTCCGGCGAAATCCGCCGCCGCCGGTGCATTGATTGCCGCTGCGCTCGTTTTGATAGCAATATAGTTTTTCGCCGCGCTGAAGGTTGTCGTAAAACCTGTGCCGTTTGCGTCGTCGGCATAAGCGATATAAATATAAGCCGGAATGCCCTTTGCGCCTTTAATATTGGCGACGACTTGATACGAGTTAGGACCGCCAAGCTGCTTGTAGACGTCGCCGTTCAAATTGTTGAGCCAGTAATCGCCGTCGGCGTGATTAGTCGGCGGCGGACCGTCCCCATTGCGCCATACCGTTCCTGTACCGCCCGGACCGCCTGCCGGAATCGTATATGTTCCGATGCCGTTTAAGAATTTCAATGCGTCATTCGGCAGCTTCGGCGCGAAACCGTGCTTTGCCGTCGACACGTCATTGGTTACAACATCGGTAATTGCAAGCGAAACATCAGTTGCCGTGCCGCTTCCGCCGCCGCCGATTATGTTCCAGCCCGAATTTGACGAATTACGAACTTTTCGCGTAATTGGTGATGTCGACGTGTCGTTCCATTCGATGCCGGCGCGAATCAGACTGCCCGTCGGCTCCGTCGCCTGGTTATACGCGCTCGGGTGAAGCGAATTCAATTCGTGATGTTCTATAAATGCCATATATTTATGAGGTAAGAGACGGAGCGGTTAATTTCCCTTTTGGGTAATTATCTGAGAGCGACAACCTTAATCGTCGGCGTGCCAAGTGCTACAGCGACGTCGCTCGGATTGGAAAAACGAAGGAAAATATGACCGTTTGCGTCTACTGTACAAAGTGTTATTCCGACATCGGCGGGAAAATTCTGCGCAATCGTCGATGCCGCGCATACGTCGCCGGTCAATGCGCCCGGAAAATTGAAAGGCAAGGTAATGGTTGAGTGCGCGGCAATCGAAGTTCCGGCAGATACGTTCAGAACAACATTCGGAAGTGTTGTTGTGCTTGTGCCGCCGCCCGTGCCGCCGAACGGCGTGAAATCAGTCGGCGCCGTCGCAATTCCCGCCGCTCGAGCCGTTGTCACAATCCAGCCGACGGGTGCTGTCGGAGTGACGCCTGCGCCGCCGTTCCAGAAAATATCACCGAGCCGAGTCAGTCCCGCTCCCGGCAATGCGCCCGCACCGTTGATAAAATTCCATTGCCTCAATGCGCTCGGCGCAGTGTTTGTACCAAAACGCATAGGCAACGGTGAATAATTAAATCCGTTAAAGCCGATTTGAAAAGCTAATTCGTTTGCTTTGAAAAACTCAAAATCCGCGCCGCCGCTGACCGTCGAAAATATTAATGATTTGTTATAAAATGCCCCATTACCGGAGACGCTGCGTATTTTTGAGTTGTCGTTCGGTCGATTTGCCGGAGAAGGTATTTCATCACCCATATTGCCGACTTCCAATCCATTCAGCGCAGTATTTAATCCTTCGATTGAATTGGCAAAAAGTGTGCTTGTCGCGCCGTTTCCCATCATTATTTTCCCGATACCGAGGTTAGGGTCGGTATTTCCGAACGACGCGGGAAGTCCCGTAGCAGGAGCCAACATTTGAACGACACTGGAGCGATTGCCGGTAATTGTCGTGCCGTAAGAAAAACCGTCGATAAAGCCAACCAGCACTCTGAAAGTACCGACATTGTTCGCGATAACATTTACGCCATAACTGTCGGTAATAACAATCGGAATAACATAACCTGTACCGCCGCCGCCGTAAATAGTGTTTCCGGTTATTAAAACACCCTGCGCATTTCTGATTCTAATAACTCCGTAATTTGACGCACCGCCCCCAAAGTCGTTGAATTGATTGCCGCTAACGACTAAATTCCACATCTCATCCGTATCGGTGGCGTCAATCGCTCTTAAATCGCTATACGTAATCGGTTCGCCGTATCTGTCGATTCCGATATTAGTAGCAGTGCCGCCCGCTGCCGGTAAATCTTGAATACCTTCAAAATTATTATTGGTTATTGACCAGGAATGCCCGATATTTTGAATCGAGGTTCCAAGGTCGCTAAAAGAAGAAGCGTCAATTTGACCGAGGTTACTTTCACCGACAAAAATCGTTTCCGCTCTTACTCCTCGACCTCTGATTCCAACCATTCCAAACTTAAAAACACAGCCCTTTATAGAAAAAACCGTCGTACTCGCCAGCAGTAATAACGCTTTTGCGTGGTAAGAGGTGTTTCCGCCGCCCGCAAATGTGCAGTTATTAAATGATATGCCGCCGTTATCACCGCTGTTATTGAGCGCATCACGATTAATATCAAAAAGATAACCCGTAAAACCCGACGAATTATAGTCAAAGGTTACGTTGTTGGCAGAGAAATTATTGACGGCGTGCGCGACAAACGCCGATTCCGCGCCCGAGCCGGTATAAGTTATTGAAGAACGGGCTTTAAATGTTCCGGCTGGCGCGCCGTTGATTGTTATTCCCAGTGATCTGTTGATATTTATCGGCGTCGAGTAAGTATATCTGCCTTTTTCTACCAATTGGATTATCGTCGTTGTGTAGTTACGAGATTTGCCGACATCGAGCATTCTCTGCATCGAAGCCGCGTTATCGGTTTCAGGAACGATGCCGAACCATTCAAAATAACATTTCTCGAATTTCGCCTGCGATAAATCGACGTCGCCCGTCCCGGTGAGATTGAAAATCTTATCCGCGCCCGCTCTGATTTCACCCTGAACAACTAAAGTGCCGCCCGTGATATTCAAAACACCGCCGCGTTCTATTTCGAGAACGACGTTGGAAGGAATCGTTTGATTTGCGGATATGCTGATCGGGGAAGTTATCGATAGCACGTTCGGACTGGTCGTGTAAGCGGCAACCGCCGTGACCGCCGCACCAAACGAAGAATAGGACGCGGCGTTATTTTCACCCGTCACGGTCGTGACCGTATTCGTGACGTTATTAGTTGTCGTGCCGCTGATTACGCCGTCTTTAGTGACACTATTCGCCGGATTGCAGAAATAATCTCCGTAACCTTCGACAAACCATTTTTTGCCAGCGTCGGTGGCGTAACTGCACGTCAGAGCGTCGAGCTGCGATTTTGTAATGCGCGTCGCCGTCGTCGTTCGCGGTCTGGTTTGAGCGCCTGCGCCGAAAAATCCGCCTAAAATTAACTGGCAAAAAAGTGCTGTGATTAAAAATCTTTGTTTCATATATTTATTTTCTTTTTCCTAACTCGGTGTCGCGCCCAAATCGTCGGCGACCTGCATTAAAATTTGCAGCACGTCTTCGGTTTGCGCCGCATTAACATCTAAAGTTTTCAAAGTAAGACCGCCCGCGATTGAGTAATCGGCAAAGGTGCGATTCACAATTTTGTCTTCGGTGACGGTGCGGGCAAAATTTATAATTTTCACTAAGTCGTTGTAATCAATGTTGAAATTTACCGTTCTGGTTACTGCGAAAGCACCGGAATATCCGGTCAAAGAAGTTCCCGCCTGCAAATCGGTGATTAAAGTTCCGGTATAAGCCCTCAAATCGCTCAATTGACCGTCCGTTTCATTCAGAGCTTTGAGGCTAAACGGATTCGTGATTGTGTAGCCTGACAAAGCCGCGCCGCCGCCCGGGGTGTTTGCCGGATTAACGGCAATGGTGAACGATTTATCGATTGCCGCGCTCCCACCGGCGTCCGTCACTCTGATAACGGTTGAGTAACCCGAGCCTTGCGGATTGGAAATCGTCAGCAGTCCGGCGGGCGTCGGCGGCGCGTTCAGATTGCCCGCCACGCCCGCAAACGTATAAGGCGGAGTGCCGCCCGCCGCTTGAAACTGATAAGTGTACGACACGCCCGTCGTCGCTGCGGGAAGCGCAGACGGCGAAGTAAAAGAGAGCGCAGACGGCGATGGTGTCGGCGTTGGTGTCGGCGCGGGCATAACCCCGACCGCGCCCAAATACGGAACCTCGAAATCATTCGCTCTGCTTCCTGCATACGGATCGCAGATGATCGTAATCGTGAGCGTCGGGAGCCACGATTTATGTCCTTCGTGCGGGAAATCAAAGAATTCATAACGACAGCCCTCGATAACCAGCCCTCGTTTTTGAGTAAACGGAAACGTCAGGGACTTTTGCCGTTCATTGTAATGATTGACGAAAATCGCTAAATTATCGACATCCGCCTGCCGCCTTAAATCAAACTGAAACACTCTGTGCCATCTCTGCGGCGCGACATCGTTCAGACGGTTGAAGGCTTTGCCCTGGTCTTCGTAAGTATGCGTGGCGGTCACGGCTTGCCAGTCAGCCGGTTCTTTCCGGTAGTGAAAAGTCGGCTGATTAATTGGCGGGTAAAATGGATTCGTTGCTGGCATTAACCGTCCACCGTCCTTAAAATTAATCCGTGTAAATCGCCCCTGTTCGAGACGTTATTGCTGACGACGCCCAAAATATGCGAGTCATTCGATTTGGCGATGATATTTACCGTATGAACGACTTGCTGCGGTGCGTTGCGTGTTGTTTCCCGTCGTTTGTCTTCGGATTCGCCGCTCGAAAAAGCCGTCCCGCCATTGCTCGAACCGCTTCTGCCTTGTGTCGTTTTTATTTCACCATTCGAGCCGCTTGATATTTGGGACTCTTTCTTAAACGAATTCGCTGAATTTTGGTTTGAGCTTCCCGCTAATGCTCGCCCCGCTAATGCAGTCCCAACAGCAAGAGCCGCCCAAAGCCCCGCTGAGATAAAAGCGTGACCCGCCGCCGCAAAATTACCTTCTGCCAGATTCAAAAATCCAAGTGCTGTTGCGTAAAGAGCTTTGACCGTTGCCACGCCTGCGATGTGCGCGAGTTCGGCGGCAAGAGCCTGTTTAAGAGCCTTTCCGACGCTTCCGCCGTATAACGCCCATTGCTGAATAGCGTTGCCGACGGCGTTAGTCATACCTTCAAAAGCGCCGACAGCAATATCGCCAAACGCCGATAATGTATCGCCAAAACCGCGTATACCGTCTTGTTTTTCGAGCAGCTTTGTTAGTCCGGTAGTAAACGCGCCGAAAAACCCGCTTTCCGCGCTCGTATCAGTAATTTCTTTGCCAACTCCGTCACGGATTCTTTTTAATTGGTCTTGGAAATCCTGTTCGGAAATCTTGGTTTTATTTTTATAAAGTTCATCAATCGCCGCTTTTTGTTCGGCTTCGTTTATCGCGCCTTTGACTCTTTCAGTCGCGGCATTGTGTTCAAACTCAATCGCTTCGGCATCGCTTGTGTGCTTTTCGGCGGCGATTTTTGTTTCAAAATCATAAAGTTCACGCAAAGCAGCAATCCGCGCCTTACCGAAACTGGAATTAACTCTTGTCTCTAAATCTTCTCGTTTTGAATCGTTTTGAACTTTTTTCAGTTCTGCGTCTGCTTTTTTGACGGCAACAGTCAATTGACTAAGATTCGCGCTGGCTTTTTTTGATGCCTCGTCGCTTGCTTCAGTTTCTTTGTTGATAGCTTGGGTAACTAAAGTTGAAGTGGCAGTGCGCTGCGTCGAAAGGGAAGTTTCGAGAACGGCAACTCTATTTTTTGTCTCAAGCTGCTTAGCCGGTGATAAATCCTTATTGAGCGCAAGCCGTTTGGTTAATTCGAGTTCGTCACGAATTGCATCCTCTTTTATTTTTTGTTCGTCACGAATTCGAGAGGCTTCGCGCTGATTACTCAAAGTTGCGAAATTCGCGGCTTCGGCTAATCGCTGCTTATTACTCGCCTCATATCTTTCAAGAGTGAATTTATATTCATCTTCGGCAATCGCTACGCGCTTATTTGCCGCCGTTTGAGTTTCCTTGACGGATTCCTTTTGCGCGTCGGCAATTAGTTTTTCGTTTGCCTTTATGCGCTTCGAGCTTTCATCATTGATAGCGTCAATTGACGTTCGTTCATCCGTTCGGATTGCTTTTCTTGCCGTCGGATTTTTTTCACGACCGGCTTTTACGTCAAACTCATTCGCGGTAAGTTGAATTAATTTTGCGACAAATTGTCTCTCGTTTTCAAGGTAATTTTCACGGAATTTTTCAGCCGTGACAGCGCGATTTTCAAAATTATCTCTTGTGAGTCCGTCTAATGTTTCGTAGCCTTTTTTGAACTGTTCAATAGTTGCGGTATTTAACTTTTCAACCGCGTCAAGTTGTTCTTTTTCTGCTTTTTCGCGTTCCTTTTTTGCTTTTTCGGATTCTTCCCGCTGGTTGTCAAGCGGAGGCAAAAACGGCGAATTCGTGTTCACGCTTCCGTTCGGATTAGGCGTATCAGTTAAATTCGGAAGCGTATTGTCTGCTTTCGGCGCGGGCGCTCCGCCCGCCAAACCTTGTTTTATTCCCTCAAATATCGCCGCTCCGATTGCCATACCCGCCCGAATCAATTCCGGCACTAGCTTCAAGAGCGTGAAAGGGAGTTTAACGAATTGTTCAACAGCAAAAGCGATTCCTAAAGTGACTGCTTTGCCGAATGCGACTAATGCTTCCGTGCCGTACTGAAATAAAGCCGTGCCTAAAAGTTTCAGAATCTTGGAACTAGAATCAAGAATGGTTGTAAAAATCCGCACGGAAACTTCAACCGCTTTTGTAATTATGCCTTTGAAGGTTTCCCACGCGCCTGACCAGTTGCCGTTAATTAACTGCATTGCTAGTTTGACAACGCCTTGGATTAAATCAACACCAGCCGATATGATTCCTTTAATACCGTTCCAAGTGGTAGAAACAATATCGGTAATTTGTCCGCCGTAATCTTTCCAGAAACCGCGGACGACTTCCAAAAAACCCTTAACAATGTTTTTAACCGCCTCCGATACGGTAGAAACGGTTTCTTGAATTAACGGATAATTGTCTTTCCAAAAAGCTACGATGTCAGCAACGACGGATTGCGTTAAATTACTAATGACGCTCATCGCCGATTCAATTACAGATGAAACGGCATCGAAAATCTCTTTTGTAATATCACGGATGCCGCCGAAATTTGTTTCCCACGCTTCGTAAACGGCGAATGATGCCGCTGTCAGTAATCCGATAACACCAACAATACCCGCCACTACCGGCAGAATAGTCGATAAGCCGCCCAACGCCGTTATTGCGCCGCCGATAGCGGTTATACCTGTAATTACCGAACCGATTACAACTAGCGCGGGCGCGAGCGCGGCAAGAAAACCGCCGACGGCAACGATAATCGTTTTCAAAGTTGGTGAAAGCGAACTAAAAGCATTGGAAAGCGTTTCAATATACGGCGATATTTTCTCTATCGCCGGAACGACGGCATTCAAAATTATTTCACCGAGCGGCGCAAGCGCGACATTTGCCCGCTCAAATCCTTTTGCCAATTTGACCGTTAAGTTATCGGTGATGTTTCCGACACGCGGGTCTTTATCAACGGCATCACTCAAACCGTTGAGAAAGCTGTCGAGTGTTAATTTTCCTGATTCTTTTAACTCTTTTAATTTTGAAGTGTCATTTGTTTTAAAAGCTGATTTTAAAAGCTGGTCAAAAATCGGAACTTGTCCAATTGCTTCTCTAATATCGCGCGTGTTGAAATCTTTAGAGAAAATTTGAACAAGATTCCGATTGAATTTTTCGCCATCCTCAATCTTAAAAGCCGCGTTTAATTTCCCAATCGACGCGATGATTTTATTAATTGATTCGTCGGCAATCCCGCCGATACCCTTAAATTGAGCGAAAGTATTGAGAGCGTCTTTTTGCAGAACGCCGACTGAATTATTAGCAAGGCTTCGGAGTTCGGCAATCTTTTTGTTGGCTGTATCGGCGTCGCCGACGAGCGCAATCATTTTCGTTCTGACGGCATCGAGTTCTAACGCCGCTTTTACGCCAAGCCCGCCGATTGCCAAAAGCGGCGCGGTTAAAGCAAGTGATAATTTCGTGCCGACGCTGGTGATTGACGCGCCGATTTTGCCGAACGATTCCGAAAGTTGGTTGCCGCCCGCCGTTAAATGATTAAAATTGTTTTGGATTTGATTGACTTGAACATTTATCGTTTGCGCGAGTTGGCTAATTGCCGTCGCCGCGCCCGCCGTATTTGCGTTTACGTTAAATGTAAGCCCAACATTTGAGTTGCCAAAAGCCATTTAGTCTACCAAATTTCAGGTTCTTGTGTATCGTTAGTGTTTTCGGGCGACCCCATAAGCATTGAACTTAAAACTTCAAAGCGTTTTGTTTCGCGTTCGTTATCAAAACGAATTAGCCGAGCCGTGCAAGCCGCGTCAAAACCATAGGCACGAACCCCACTGGTTACCTTGTGCCGAACGCTTGCCGGAACGCCCGTTTCACGCATTACCAACGCAATTAAAAGCAGGTAGTCATCATTTTCCAGAAAAGGTATCCAGCCCGTCTTGGACTGATTCACCTCCGCCCGTATTCGCCCAATTCAGAAGAAATATAAAATCTTCGCTTGTGATTTCTTCTGCCGAAATTTCATTGTCAGCTTGAGGGTTATCAACAATTAGCGGGTCAACGCAGATATGACGAAGTATTTTCGCTGAAAACTCAATTGCCTTAATTTGTTCTTTTGCCGAAAGCTGTTTATAAGCATCTTCTTCGCTTAATCCGTCAGATTTCGCTTGCTGCATTTTCTCAACTAGCGCGAGCGGCAACGTACCAGAAACTAAAAAGTTTTCTAAATTCGGCAGGCGCAAAACCCAAATCATTCCAGACGGCGATTCGACTTCAAAAGTTTTTTGAGACGCTTGCTGTTTTGTTTTGAGTCGCCGGTATTCGGCAACTGACATTCGTTTTTTTATTTTCATTTGTGGTGTCGGCAAAAAGAAAAACACCCGCTCAAGAAATGAAATAAATCCATTTCTTGAGCGGGTGTTTAGTTCCTTTTCGGAAGTGCAGACCCTTTTATTAAATTTTATGCGTTTAGACGAAAAGCGTTTTGCCTAAACTGTAAGAAGTATAATAGTTTTTTTGATTATCTACAAACAAATTTTTTGTTTATCTGATTTCCCAGGCAATGCGCCATTTTCGGCTTTCACGAAACAATTTCATTTGTATGGATTCTTTCGAGCCACCATTAAATAAAACATCGCCGATAACGCCCGCTGTTTTAAAATCAATTAATTTGTTTCTGAGATTAAAACCTTTCAAGCCGCCTGCGCTTTTGCAAGATTTATTCCAAACCTCAAATGCTAAGTCTATAACCGATTTGTGCAGACGAACCGTTGAAGAAAGTTGCTGTTTTGCTTTGATAAAATCGCCGCCACAAATATCTTGATAAAATGTTTTCACAGTATCGGACGGGCGCGGCACAGCGAATATATTGATATTCAAACTTAAAGTAAAAACAAACGCCAAAAACAATCCGAAAAACATTTTCATTTTCGGATTGTAGCTTTAAAGATTTGAGTTTGAAAAGACTAAATTTGAAGTTCCTTGACCCGCCGCGCCTCTAACGCTTCTAAAACCAAATCCATATAAGCCGGAATTTCAAGCCGACCCGTTTCGTAGCCTGAAACAGTATTTGAAGCAAAGCCGAGAATTTTAGCTAATTCGCTTTGTGTTAATCCTAACCTTTCGCGCCGTTTTTTTAGTTCGGTTTTTTCCATTCTCAAAATATATTCTAAGTATAGAAATAAATCAAATAGATATGATTTTATCTCTCTGTTAGATTGACAACTATATTTTAGATATAGTAAGATATATCTACGTTAGAGATAACGAATAAAACAAAAGGACGGAAAACGGAAATGCAGAAAATTAAAATCAACGGCTACACGGTGACAATCTTCAACCACTACAACGGAACGCAGTTATTTATTAACGATTCAAAAGGCGTTCAAATCTACGCTCATAAAGTTACGGGCGATGCGATGCTGCGAGCTTTGGAAATAATCGGACAAAACTAAAAACGAAAAGGTTTAGATAAGTTCGCGCTTACCTAAACCTTTCTTTAATCCCTTCGGGAAGGAATCATCAATATGGACAAGATAACACGAAAGAAATTAGAAAAGAAACACGGACAAATAAAAATTTGCTTTACCTGCGGAAAACCCAAAGCCCTTTTTGATTTTTATAAATCTTCATATTGGGTAAGCAACAAAGGCAATCCGGTTGTTAAATACGCCGTTCACCGAAATTGTAAGATATGTGAACGAAAACAAACAACTTCCAAACGAACCTCGCCCGCAAAAACTCGCCAACCGCGCCCGATTATGAGTTTTGAAGATACTCAAATCGCAAAGCGCAATAATTTATTAAAACGTAAATACGGCATTACGCTTGACCGATACAACGAATTTTTAGAACGGCAAAACGGCGGCTGCGCGATTTGCGGCGAACCGCCGACAACTCAAATTTTAGTTGTTGACCATTGCCACAAATCCGGCAAGATTCGCGGTCTGCTCTGTCATAAACATAATTCGGCAATCGGATTCTTAAACGACAGCCCAGAACTAATCAAAAAAGCAAACGAGTATTTGGGAGAGGCGAAATGAAAATTTGTAGCAACTGCCGACTACCAAAACCGCTAAAAATGTTCGTCGTCAAAAGATGCGGTGTTTGGGCTTATATCGAGAGATGTAAGCCCTGCCGCGCCGCCTCGAAACCTTTCCGCAAGTTCTGGAAACCATTAACGCCGGAACAGCGCGAACGAAATCGAATGGCGAGCCGCGCCAGAAAATTAAATTGCTCTGTGATTATTCCTTTTACAAAAAGAGAAATAATTTTTCGTGACGGGTTGAATTGTTATTTATGCGGGAAATTATTGACTGAAAAAACCGCAACTATCGACCACGTTAAGCCGTTATCGCGCGGCGGTTTTCATTGTCCGAATAACGCAAAAATCGCCTGCAAACCTTGTAATCAAAAGAAAACTAATAAAGAATTATCGGAGTGCTGTGATGAATTTAATCAAAAAACTAACATTGCTTAAAATTGAAGGTGAATTGGTCAAAACTTGCAATCGCTGTAAAAGACATTTACCATCGCATTTTTTTTCCAAAATAAACAATCCTAAAAGAGAGTGCGAGAAAGACGGGCTTGCAATTAGTTGTTTTGATTGTGCAAGACTGCGTTCGGCGAAATGGCGAGAAGAAAAAAAAGGTGCAGTTGGTTTGGTTGCTTTAACCCAAAAGAAAATTGAACTTGAAAGATATTTAGTTGCCAATCCGCACCTGTTCTGGTGTGTTAAAGGTCAACACGTTTCTGAAAAAGAAAACGTTACCATAGCAAATCGAAATTCGAGTGGTTTAGGTTCAATTTGTAAAAATTGCAAAAAACAATTTTACAAAATAAATCCTGAGTATTCCAAAATTTACTACCAAAACAATAAAGCGCAAGTATTGGAAGCAAGCAAAGAATACAGTAAAAACAATCAAGCAAAAATTGCGAAAATGAGAAAGAATTGGGTTTTGGCAAACCCTGATAAAGTTAGAGCTTCAATAGAAAGAAGCGTTAAAGTTAGAGCGGAAAAAAGAAGAAAAGTAAGTGAAGAATTAAAGTCCATTCGTATCTTAAAGAAAAAAACAATCAAAGAAAAAACTTGCTCTAAGTGTAATAACATTCTTTCTATTGAAAACTTTCGTAGCAATACAAATATATGTAAAGATTGCAAAAAAAACGCTGATTATGAAAGAATAATGAAAAAATTACCCGTTACTGTTGCTGAAGAGAGATGCCAAAAACACACTGAAAAAAAAGCTCGTGACAAATATATTTTAGCAAACCCTAGTATTAAATGGTGTGAGAAAGGAAAGCATTTTGTGTGTCGAAGTGAATTTTATAGTGCAGCAAAACGTAAAGATGGTTTAATGACGACTTGTCAGTCTTGTTTGAAAAAATACATCAATCAAAATATTGAAGTAGTTAAAAAACGGCGAAAATCTTACTATGCCCGAAACCGAGATTTGATTATTAAACGAAGTTATTTAAATTACAAACAAAACAAATATAAAATATTAGGACGACAAAAAGCATATAATCAGGTAAATAAAGACACTATTCAACAAAGAAAAAAACATTATTACCAAAATAACTTTGCTAATAATGAGGAATACCGAGCCAAAACGCGGGCATATCGTGAAAAACACGCCCAAAGAATTTCTGTATATAAACAACGAGGATTCGCAAAACTTCGCTCCGTTCGGCAAAACATTAAAGGCGAATTCTCGCTCGACCAATGGTTGTTAAAAATTGAGTTTCACGGTTACTGTTGTTATCTTTGCGGTAAATCACTCCAGGGTAAAAAGTTTCATCTTGAACATAGAATACCATTAAGCAGAGGCGGAACAAATTTCTTGGCGAATGTTGCGCCCTCGTGTGTTAGGTGTAACCTAAGCAAAGGGAACAAAACCGAATTTGAATTTCGGGAATGGAAAAAACAAAACCCAAAACTACGCAGTAAAACCGAACTTATTTCCGCCTTCCGCAATTAGGGCAAGAATCAATTTTCAGCATCTTGTTGACCTTAGACAAGGATTTAATGATTTCACGCCGCAAATCCATCAATTCAGCGTTAGGCAATGAAGATGAATTTGCGGCAATGTTTACCCTAGCTACTGATTTAATTTCTTCGCTTTGCATTTGAGGCATAAAACTTAAATACCCGCAAAAACCGCCGCCGCGCCGACTGCTGCGACACCGGCAACGGCAATCGTTGCGGGATTTGCTAAAGCGAGAAGGTTTGAGCCGACGGCACCGATTGAACCGGAAAAATCCGTAACTAACGCGCCCGCGATTTTACTTGATGAACCTAAGCCCGTGATTGAGCCGAGAAATGAAGAAATGGCGGCAGATGATTGGGGACTGGCGACGCCGCTAATTGTTCTGGCGAGTTTTGCCGCTTCATTTTCGGCGACTTTGACGCCTTGCGAAAGATTTTGGGCGTGAGAGATTAAATTGCGGGCGTCGGTTGCTAATTGTTCAGCGTTTGCCGCGCCGCGCGATTTAGCGGCAACCGCTTCGGCTAGCGACTGAGACGCGACTTTCGAGGCTTCGGCGGCAACCTTTTTCTGTTCGCTGACGGCAAGCGCGGCGGTCTCTCTGATTTCCTTTTGGGCATCAGAGCCGTTTGCAGAAATTTTGAATAAAAGATTTACCGCGTCAGAAAATCCCAAAAGAAAATGCCTCCCGCTGAAAGTGGAGACACAAAAGGCGCGTCACAAAGGTAAGTTAGATTTATATTAGATTAAAAGGCTGAAAATCGCAAGAAATATAATTATGGTTTAAATGCTTTCTTTTTTTTTACATTCTCTGGTGTTTCGGATAATGCTTTTTGATTTTGTTTTTCTTCTATGGCTAGTTCTGCAAATGTTTTTCTTATGGTAAGTGTCGGCTTATCCAACAAAAAGATTACACTCATTCCAAACGAATTGCAGTCTAAATTGCGCTGAACTTCCGGCAAATGGCAGGCAAGCTGGCGTGGGCAATACCAATAACCTTTCGAGAGATTCAATGACGGGGAAATCGCATCGGTAAATTCCGCCGATGAATCCCATTTTACTGAATCGTCGTAACTAAAGGAAATCTCATTAACTTCGTTTAACTTGCTAAAATCAATGTGAATACTTTCAAGGTTTTTGCTAAAAGCTGAATTTGCGATTTTATTTTTATCGAGCGAAGCCCAATCAGTAAATAAACTTGCTGAAGGATATAAATTCTTTACCTGCTCAAACGACATTCCTAATTTCAAACCGCGAATCGTCGGCGAATCTTTCAAAGTTAAATCGCAAGGTTTTGTTTGACCATAAGAATTAATTGAGAATAATAAAATGAAAAAGGCGAAGTATTTCATTCACCTTTTTTATCATTTAAAGATTGAAATTGAAAATTAAATTTGGGTAAAATCTTTCATTTATACTTGCAAACTATACCATTTTATAGTACAGTTTATTTAATGAATGAGACGCTTTTACATTTTATCGAAACATCGGCTTTCACGAAAAGAATTGACAAACTGGCGAGCGTTGAAGTTTTGATTGCTTTGCAAAACGATTTGCTGATTGACCCGAAACGCGGCGCGGTTATTTCAGGCACGAACGGCGCGAGAAAAGCGCGTGTTTCCAATAAACAGCAAAACATCGGTAAAAGCGGTGCGTTTCGTTACATTTACATTTATTTGGAAAAAGCCGAAACGATTTATTTGTTAGTGATTTTCGGGAAAAATGAAATGGACAATTTAGACAAAGGCGAACGAAACGATTTAGCTAAATTAGTTAAAATTCTAAAAGATAAATACGGAGAATAAAATGGATAAACAATTATTTGCAGATTTGAAAGAATCGTTAGGCGAAGCGATTGAACACGCGAGCGGCAAGCGAAACCTAAAAACAACGACTTTGCCGCGCCCGCCGAAAGTTATGACGCGAATGGATATTGCGGTATTGCGAGGCAAAATGAACGCCTCGCAAGCCGTCTTTGCTCGCTGTTTGAACGTATCGGTAAAAACCGTGCAGGCGTGGGAGCAAGGAAAAAAACCAAACGGCGCGGCGCTGAAATTGCTTTCAATTGTCGAAAAGAATCCGTCAATCTTGTATGAAAATTAACATCATAATCGAAAAAGGAAAAAAGGAATTTTGGGGACGCGTCGAAGGTTATGATTTTTTGCCCGTTACCGTCGGCAAAAGCATCGCGGAAGTTATTGCGAACTTGAAAATGTTAATTGTCGATTACATTGAACACGAAGGACAAAGCGATAAGCAGTGGAAAGATTTTGACCGAGATAAAATAGTATTCTGCCTACATTAAGATTTACAGACAAGGCTTTTCTAATCTTTCACAAGCACAATCCGCGCATACTATATTTTCAACCGGCTACAAACTCGCAGCCTCTTTATTTAATTTCGACAAAGGTATTTTCTTAATATGCCAGGTGCTTTCGTGCCGCAGCTTCACGCAAACGCGCACTTCGCCCGACGGCTGTTTTTCAAGGAAATATCCTTTCAAATTGCATCCAGACTCTTCGCAGGTTTTTGCTTTTCTACTTTCAGCCATAATTTAATCACCAAACTTCGGTTCTACATCACCACCACTGCCGCCCACGCCCATCATTTGTCCGCTCAAAACTATCGCCAGAGCTTCAAAGTCGTCGATTCTTTTGGCGTTATCGTAAATTTGCAATCGAAGCGAACAGGCAATGTCGAAACCTAAGGCGACGCGGTTATTTTTTATGCCGACTAGCTCGCTTGATTTTTGCCCTGAGTTCCGCGCCGTCAATGCCAGCGCGGCGGCTTGATTGTGGTTTTTCAGGAAACATCGCCGCCATTAAAGCGGCATTGCCTCCTGCTGAAATCCAGCGATACAGATACCCAAGGTCATCCGGCAGAATATGGGACGCCGACAATTCATTCGGCTTTGTCGCCTTGCCCATCACGATTTTCGGGTCGTAGCTGAGTGCTAAAACTTTATCGCGCCGCGCTTCGGCGATTCGGATGTTGCGCTGGTAATCGGTTTCGCTTTGCGGCTTTAAGTCCGTTTCAACAGGGATCGCGGGCGTATAAACGCCGTCCGCCTGCCAACTCTCCGCCGCTTCGTCAGCAATTGTCATCGGCAAATCGGTATCGCCCCCGGCATCCTCAAACAACGTGCTGACATCGTTTGAGGCGTAGAACTTAAACACCATTCCCGACGGCGCAGTGATGTCTTCGAGTTTCGGCGCGCCGTTTTGAATGGTTTGGCGATAGCGTTCCGTCGCCGTTAATTGCTTGCTCATAAATTAAATTCCTAAAGGCATTCCCGGGTCGACGTAACCGAGCGTATCGGATTTTACCCGCGTGGCAACGCCGACGCCTTTGAAGTCGAAACTGATTTTGGCGCGTTTGTTGCGAGCCGTTTCCACATCGAATGATCCGGCGTTGTAGCCTTTATACATATGAAAAACAAGGCATTTGGTCGGGTCATATAAAGTCGGCGCGATGACGGCGACACCCGTGTAACTGAGAACTCCGGTCCCGATTGTGTAGATCGTGCGCCCTGCAACGATTGTTGGGGTTCCGATGCCGGTAGTTGCCTGCGCGAGGTTGTCAGGGTCGAGAACCTGCGCTGCCTCGACCTTGATGTTCATCGTTGTTTTGTCAATCGTAAAATTCTGCGCCTCCGGCAGCTCGTCGAAGTTCTCTTCGGTCGTCGTCTTGCCTAAAGAGGAACTTGCACCCGCATCTGTAAGCCCGACGAGTTTGCGAAGCGGATTCTGAGTCGCATCCGGTTCGCCGAGCGCGTTTAGAATCATTGTCGTTCCGGGAGCGGGAAGGGCAATGCCGAACCAAACCTTTACCGGTCCTTTTTGAGTTTTTGTGATGTCCAAAGTCGTTCCCATAATTTTTAACCGTCCTTATTATTTGACCGAATTATTTAACCAGGTTGTTTAATGCCGTATTTATTGCGCCGCGCCGCTGTGTGTCTTCTTCTGCGGGCGCGCCGAGTCCGCCGAAAAGCGAGCTTTTAAAGTCCGCTTCGGTAATCACGCCGTGACCGCCGAATTGAGCGTATGCTTGCAGGGCTTGAACGGCGTTTTCTTCGCCGAACAGCGCGGTTGCGTTATGCAGATTGAAATTGCCGCCGATTTTCTTGACGTAATCGATTTCTTTTGCGGGCACGTCCGCTCCCTCATTCGCTTTACCGTCTTCGGTGTTTGGTTTGTTTGCCATAAAAATAATTCTCCTTAATTAGTTGTCAGAACTTGCGTAAAACCGATAGACGGCTCGCACTTGAAAGTCTTGAAAAAACAATGATTTCTCGGGATCCTTAAGGATTTCGGGAAATGTAATATTGGGAACCTTAACGCCTTCGTAATAACAATTCGTCTTGTCCGCGAGCAATGCTTCCGGCGTTATTTCGAGCAGCATGCTTTGTAGGGCTTTAGCGTAACTTTCGGCGTTTTTTATCGTGTCCGCGATATTACCGTTCACAATAATTGCCTCAAAATCTATCGTAAAATCGCCATCCGTGATGTCATCGACTTCATCCGAGATACTTTTTCTTTTAATCGAAAGTGACGGAAAATTCGGCAACTCTTTATTTGCAATTTTGTCGGCGGCGAAATTAAATGGTTTCATCGCGCTGCCGTTTGCCCACACCAGCGCGGCGGCTTGATTAGCGCGGATAAACGCGACGATGTTCGCCTCTAAATGCGTCGTGTCGAGCGGGTTATGTTTTGGCTGCCAAGTCATTTACTTAAAAGTTCGAGCGATAATTCTCTTCCGTCATTACAAATGTCGTGTCCGTCCGCACATCGCCTAAAATCTCTTTTTGCATCACGTCGCCGATTCTTTTCAGTTGCCCGTCCGACAAATCAATCAGCGGACGGGCTGGCAAGTTGCGCGGCGCATACCCGAAATGCTGCGCTTTAGCCTGAGGCGTGTTCGTTCCAAACGCGGCGTCGAGCTTGTTAATGACGGTGACGGTATGTTCACTTTCCCCGGTTAAAGATTTATAGGTTGCATCGGTTAATCGCTCTAAACTGACGAAACCTAAAAAACCTAATTTGCTAATCTTCCGCGCTTCGTATTTTGGAGATAACGGCTGCCATCTGCCGCTTTTGCCCGTCGCATTGTCCGACTGGTAATTGTTCTTTTCAATCTCAAAAAACGCTTTCTGTGCGGCACGAAAAGCCTTTGAAAAGTCGTCTAATCCTTTACGGACATTGCTAAAGTTCCGTATTAGATTTTCTTCACCTTCAACTTGAAAAATAATTTGCACTAAACTGACCTCTAAAACGAAAAACACCCGCTAAAAATGAACGGTTGTTCAAATCTAGCGGGTGTCGAGTTTCTAAAAAGAAAGTGCAGACCCTTCGTTAAAATTTTTACCTAAAGACGCGCTTTAAGTTCACTGTTAATTTACCGCAAAAAACAGAAATTAGCAAGGTAATTTTTAGGTGTCGGTTTGCGCTAATTCACTGATAAATTCTTTTGCCGCTTTGATGGCTTCTGTTTTTACTTTTGAAATTGTGTAATTCTTGCCGTCAAGATAGATACGTACGTTGCCGACACGTTTAAAAAATTTCGCTTCGTCATTAAAGGAAACGTGAACTTCTACTTTAGACGGATTCAAATCTTCCAATAATATAATTTTGGTTACTTCAAATTTCATTTTATTTTATCCCTCTGCCAAAGAAACTATTTGTCCGTGTATCGGGTGACGGTCGGCGATAGCAGTTTGAACGGTTTGAAGAATGTGAGAGTTATTTGATTCGACTTTATGCGTGAATACCAACTCAATTCTTTGCGGCGAATTGCGATTCGATTCAATGCGTTTGTCGTCTGTCGTGTTGGAAGAAAAAGCAGTGCCGCCATTGCCTGAGCCGCCTCTGCCTTGTGTGGTTTGAATGTTGCCGCTGTTTTTGCCCGTCGCGCCGCCGGACGCTGTTTGGTCAGAAAAAGAGTTTCCAGCCACACTGCGTCCAACCCCTGCGGCAATTCCGGCAATTCCGGCGTAAACGGCTGCCGAAGCAAAATGTTCCGTAGCTGAAACTGCGGCGGTCGGATGGATACCGAAATATGCCAGTGCGAGCATCGCCAAACCTTGCGCGGTTTCCCAGACTGCTTGAACGGTTGCCATTTGAGCGATGGACGCAATCATTTCAGCGGCGAATTTTCTAAAACCGCCGCCCGCCGAACCGAACAATACAAACGCCCGAACCGCCGAACCTGCGGCTTGTGCCATTTTACTGAAAGATTGTGTAACGGTATCGGCAACTGGTGCGTAAAGTGCTAATTTTTCTTTGCTTGCGTCCGCGCCCGCCAACCCCTGTTGTATTTGCTTGCCAATTTCACCGATTGGGCTACCATCATAAGAGGTTTTTGTTTCGGTTCTCGCGCCTTCATTTATGTCTAATTTTTTATCGCCAGCTTCGGCGTTTACACCATCACGAAGTAGTTTGTATTTTTTAGTTATCTCAAGTTTTTGTTTTTCTTCATCTTCTTTATTGCTTATCCGTTTTTTAGCGGCTTCTTTTTCTGATTTTTCTTCTCCGTTTAAGTTGTCAATTAAATCTTTGCGTCTTTGTTCATTTTGTTTCAGGTCGTCTTGACGAAGATTTTCTATCGCTTCGCGTTTTGCCGCGCCGCTTAAAAATTCAATTTCATTAACTAAAACCTTTCTTCTTTGTTCGGCGCGAAAAGTGGCTAAATTCTGTTCGGCTATTGCGACATCGCGCCGAATTTGCAAAAGGCTAAGTTCGGCTTCTTTTCGTTCGGCAACCGATTTTTTAGTTGCGTCGGAAATTTCCTGCTGATTTTTTTTGGCTTGCACGGCAATATCGTCATCAAGTTTTTGAAGTTCGATTTTGACGGCTGTTTCTTCTTGAGAATTTTCCTTAGCTAGAGCAAGTCTTTCGTCTGCTAATTTTGCTTTTAATGCGGCTTTGTCTTCGGGTTTGGCGCGTTCCAATTCTTTGGCGGCTTGTTTGTCAAAATCTTCTAATTCCTTGCGATTGTATTCTTTAACTAATGCTAATTCGGATTCTTTGTTTTTCTTTTTCTTTTGCAGCAGGTCATCATCCAACAAGGCACGGATACGGGCGAAACCCTGTTCGTTAATTTCGCCGTTTTTAAGTAAAGTTTCTTGGTCTGCGAGAATAACTTTATTTGCCGACTCTCTTAACGAAACTTCTTCATCTAAACTTTTGATAGATGAAAGCAAACTTTTTGCCTGCGATTGTTCACGGCGTTTGGTCGCTTCGTCGTCAATTTTGGCGACTTTTTTTTGCGCTTCGTCGTCGTTTGCGTATTGAAATTGTTCTTTGCCGGAAACACCCGAAAGCGAAGATATTTTCTTTGTGTATGCAATGCCTTTCGGATTACCTTCGGCAAAAGATTTGATTTGTTTTTTGTTGCCGGAATCTAACGCTTTTGCAAACGCCCGCGCCGCGCCTTCGCCGTTATGGTAGGCAAAAACGGCTAACTCCCAGTCGCCAAATTCCTCAAACAGCTTCGTCATATATTTGCCGTAGGCTGTTAAGGCTGTCTCCGAATTAAATAAATCTTTTCCGGTTGTTTTCTTGCCTAGAACCGCAGACGCAGTTGACGGCAGAAATTGAGTCAGTCCGAAAGCGTTTTGTCCGACATTCGCATTGAAAGGCGATTTTGCTTTTGCGTTAAATGATGATTCGCTGAAGATTTGAGCAAGCGCAAGGCTTGCCGGAATGCCGTATTGTTCGGCGGTTTTTACAATTTGAGCGCGAAGTTCGGGCGATAAGTCACGCAACGCGGCTTGATAAACTGCCGTTTGCCGGTTCGTCGCAAAACCTTCAAAACCCGCATCTGAAATTTTGCCGCTTTTCTTTTTATCAGTTTTCGCATCGCCGCCGCTCGCATCGCCGCCGCTGTCAATTTGCTTGCCTTTATTATCGAAGTATTTAGGCTTAATTGTTTGGTTTCGAAGCCGGTCGGCTTCGTTTTTTCTTAATTCGTCGGATTGTTTTTTGAGTTCTTTCCAAGATGCGTTTGTTTCGTCAACGGCTTTGAGCATTTTCTGTCCATAGTCGCTCGAATCTTTAAGAAATTTTGAGGCTTGGTCAAAAATTCCTTTCGTAACCGGCAAGTCAAAAGCCGCGTCTATTTTTAAACCGCCTTTTAACTGCTCAAGATTAGCTTGAAGATAATCAATTTTATCGCTGATACCAGCCGGAATAAGATTGACAAGTTTTCCGGCTACGTCAACAAGATAGTTTGAGATTGTGCCTATCGCCGTTTTTATACCATTGACAACGCCTTCAATTACAAAAGTGACACTTCCGACAATGCCCAGCGCAAAACCTGCCACGCCCGTTGTAACGCCCAAAAACAGATTCTTAACAAACGCCGCAAAACTAATTGAAGCCACTTTTACTTCTGCGTAAAATTTAATCCATTCGGCGGCTGTTTTGGCGGTTTCCGAACCTTGTTTGTTTAAATCGCCGGTTATCCCTTGAACTTGTTTTGCTAAAATCCGATTCGCCGAAATCATTTCAGGACTTTGGGTAATTAATTTGCCGCCGGATGCGTATAGATTTTTATATGCCTGGTCTAAACCGGCAACGCTTCCCGTATAACCTTTTGTTAATTTGTCGGCATCTCCGGTGTTTGCTTGCGCTTCTTTAAGCAAGCCATTAAAAACGACTTGTCTAACCGATGCGTCAGATGTAATGTTCATTACATCTTTTTTTGATTTGCCGTTTTCTTCAAGAATAACGGAAAGATTTTTTGTAATGCCAGCGTTATCGATTAAAATTGAATTGCCATTTTTTAAACCCTCACTCGCACCTCTGATTGCTTCACCAAATCCTAATGCGCTCTGTTTACCAAACGCCGCCGAATCGGAAAAGGCTTCATAAAGTTTAATAGCTTGAGGCAAGGAAAAACCTGTTGCCAGTAAGTTTTTTAATGCGGTTGTCGCTTCGCCAACGTCCACAATTCCCGCTTTAACAAGCCTGAAACTTTGAACCGCGCTTTGAGCTTCCGTCGGATTGATGCCTTTGAAAGTTGCAATAGATTCAAGACCTTTTAATGCGTTTTCCCGTTGCTGCGCTATTTTTACGGCTTCGTCTAAAACTTCGGATATTTTGGAAGGAATTTGATACAGAACGCTTGTAAAATTACTAACGATTGTTCCGGCGAGGCTGCCGAAAAAACCGCCTGAAAAAGCAGACTTAAACGCCGATTGACTTTTGTTGGCGGCTTTTTCCGCTTCATCGCCGATTGGCTTGAAACTTGACGCAAATCTGCCGTTTGAGTCGCGCAGCTTATCAGTTGTTTTTTCAAGATTTCCGAGCGAACCGCTGACATCGGTTGCGGTTTTTTTTGCCGAAGTGCTAATTGAATCAAAGCCGGTTTTGAACGCGGAAAAGTTCGCGCCTTTTTCGGCGTTTTTTACAAACTGCTGGACAAATTGCGAAGCGTCCGTAAGAGTTTTTTTGATGCCCGAATTATCTCCGAGAATCTTAAAAGTCAAACTTGCCGCATCTGAAAACCCCATAATTCACCACTTACCAAACTTCACTTTTTTCTTCGTTTTCCTGGCTACCTTCATCGTCGGATTTGCCGCCAAAAATTGCGCCGATTTCTTCGGCGATAAACCGCGCCAATCTTCTATCGCGTGCCGTATCTTCGATTTGTAGACGCTCTGTTGCCGCCAAATCAAAAGCGACGGCGGCAAGGCTGTTTTCGCCGTAAAGTTTATCGAGACCCGCTAACCTGCTGGCGCGCTCGTTTAAGTTTCGACTTGCTAACGCCAGCCACAAAAGATTCGTATCGTTCACCACGAAATTTTTCCGCGTCCGCAGCACCCCCCGTGACAATCCAATTTTGCAAAATTTGAAAGTCTGCCTGTGGTATGTCTTCGTGCGCGATTTCGTCGTCTGATTCTGGGTTTGCCGATACACGCGGCTCGATTGCAATGTATTCAATGGCTTTTTTGGTGAAGGCTAAAGTTTCGTCAAAGTCTTCTTCTGACATTTGACCGAGTTCAACAGGTTTTTCTTCAATAATTGTTTTCTTGATTTTTTCGGCTAGAAAAGTCGGCAGTTTTCCGGCAAGCAAGTATTGTTCAACCGGAAATTGTCTAACTTTCCAAATGCAATTCGGCGTTGCCATCGGTAAATCAAAAACTAAATCATTAGCTTGTGTTTGTTTTTTGTAATCGGATGCTTTCATTTTTTGTTAATTGAAAAAAGAAAACACCCGCCGAAAAAATGACTAAATCATTTCTTTAGCGGGTGTGCAGTTCCTTTTGGAAGTATAGACCCTGAATTAATTTTTTTTCCGTGTTAGCGGATTGACATTATTTTGCTTGATTTTACTAAAAAAAGCAAGAATTATTACTTACCGCGAAACTCAATAGATGAAATTGTTAAATCGCTATTACCACCCGCGCCGCAAGCGTATGCGGTAATTTTTACCTTTGCGTTTTTTACGAGTTGATTTTTTAAGTTTCTTTTGTCAGATTCCGAAAAACAATCAAGTAAATCTTCATCGAATAAATGAATAATAAATCGTTTGCCGTTTGATTGCTGGACGGTAACGGCTGTAACTTTATCGCTCTCATTTTCAGAATAAGCTAATCCGGTAATATTGCCCGAATAACTTCCAATCCTACAACTAACATCTTTCGCAAAATTGGAATTGATATTACTTATTTTTGCAATGCCTTTTAGGTTGTTTTTAGTTGCAGGGCATTTAGATTGACCGTAACCGCTAACCGTAAACACAAACGCCAAGAACAATCCGAGAAACATTTTCATTTTCGGATTGTAACGCGAACGATTGAATTTTGGAATTAAATTTTAATCTTTCGTTTTTGGCGGTCTGCCCATTTCCGGCATTTTAAAATCTTTCAAATCGCTTTCAGGGATTAACCAAATTTTACCCGCAATCGTTTCTTCGAGTTTAGCGTTTGCAAATAACCCACGTTTTAACCAAGCGCGGACGGTAACGTGCTTAACTTTTAATCGTTCGGCAACTTCGGATGCTTTTAAGTATTTTTCACTCACGAAAAAATAATACACCTAAATCAATAAAAATTCCAGAAAAAGTATAGCAGTATGCTTGACTTAATATGTAGCAGGGTGCTATACTTTTACAAGTTAAGCAATTAACGAATTTCAAAACAAAAACGGAGTCAACAAATGCAAATTCAAACAACGACAATCACAACCGAAGCGATGAACGTAATCGGCGCGAACTTTCAAATTACAACATTCGAGCAAACGACATCGGCGTTTTGCGATACGTGCGACAGCCAAGCGGACGGCGCGGAAAGCGTTCTCGAAAGTCGAGGCTGGTTTTTAGGAAGTAAAGCGCAGTTTTGTCCGAACTGTAACGAATAACGACGAAAGGCTTTCCTAAGGGCAAACTTGGAAAGCCTCTCTTTAATCCCTTTGGGAAGGAACTAACTACTTATGAAAAATAATAATCCAGAAAGACAGCATTTGCAAATAATAGCGGAAAAACTAAAACGAGTTATGAGCGGCGGTGTATCCGACCAGGTAGAGGAAATAATCGGTGAAATTATCATCTGTCTTGCCAACGAAGCGGGCTTAGGTGTCGACGACCCGAAAATAATCGAGCTTACATTTCCTTTAATGATTGAGCGGGTCGATTTTAATTACGGAAGAGGCGTTATTCATTCGCTCGATGCGGTTTTGGATAGCTGTTTAGCCGAAGTCGAGCAGGAAACCCAAGACGTTTTGGGCGCGGAGGTAATTCAATGATGCCGAAAAAACAACTTGATATGATTGAAGAAGCGCATACCCAAAATGACTACACTTCTTATTACATCGGCGCAATCAATTATTTTATAAGAGTTGCGCTCGAAACCGAGAGTCTTTTGGAACTACAAACCGACTCGAAAGGTTTTGTTAATGACGCTCAATTTCGAGAAAATATGCAGTTGCTCGTTCAAATCAGTGAAGCATTAGCCGAATGGCTGCCGAATTACAGCCACGCGATGCACGATAAAGTCTTTGGTAGTATGACCGAAGCCGAACCGCCCGAAGTTTTAGACTTGTCCGCTCAATCCGAAGATTGCCAGAGGTTGAATAAATTAGCCGTGTCACTTTCTGAGGTGATGAACAACCCGCTAACCCCGCCCGTTATTTACAACAATTTGACTGATGTTTTAACTGAAATACCTTTTGACACCAATTCGCCGGAATGGATTTTGGGCAATCTCAAAATGATGAATGAGGGCAAAAATGAGTAAAAGAATAAAACACAACTACAACCTTTTAACCGCAAACGTCGGAAATCCTTCGATTGCTAAAGACATTCTGCAAGGCGTTTTAATTGATTGCGAACACAAAATTACGACGATTGACGCTTTAGCCGTTCTGTTTGAAGCGTTCGCCGAAAAAGATAATCCGGTCGCCGTGCGTGATTTTGTGGATGAATTGCAGGATTTTTTATTCATTCAAACAAGCGAAGCGGGCGATGCGCGAATAAAATACATTGAATCTGTAAGAAAAGGCAAGACATATCTTTGCCCAAATCCTTACATTGTCGGATAACAAAGAGGGCTTAAATGCCCTCATTTTTGATAGAATATACAAAATAAATATGTCAGAAAAGAATTGTAAAAATTGCAATAAAGTTTTTAATGTTATTCCTTCACGCTACGAACGAACAGAATATTGCTCAAAAGACTGTCAATTAGCATTTCGCCGCGCTCCCGAAGTTATATGTCTTACCTGTAAAAATCTTTTCAAAAATTACCGAACAGACCGAACAAATGCGCCCAAATTCTGTTCAATAACTTGCCTTAAAGCATCAACGCCGAAAGATATAATAAAAACTTGTCCTTTTTGTAATGCAACTTTTAGTGTGGTTCATTGGCAGGCAAAGCGGCAAAATTTTTGTTCTAAGTCTTGCGGCATTAATGCTAATTCTGAAAGAATTACCAAACAAATTCAAAAAACTTGTTTGGGCTGTAAAGGCAGATTTTCACCAAAAGGTAGAACTAAAAAATTACAAACTTCAGCAAAATTTTGCAACTTAAGATGTAGAGCTAAATATACAGAAGCAAATTTCGCCAAAAGATTTTGGTCTAAAGTCGATAAAACAGGTGATTGTTGGTTATGGCTAGGGCAATTAAATATTAATGGTTACGGAACCATTTGTATGCCCAACCATAAAAATAAAATGGCGCACCGAATAGCCTATGAATTAAATTTTGCAATACTAGATTCTACACCAAGCAAATTATATGTTTGCCATAAATGCGACAATCCAAAGTGCGTAAATCCACAACATCTTTTTCTTGGTACACATCAAAATAATATGGACGATATGAAGGCAAAGGCTAGAACCGCTCACGGCGAAAAATGCCACAATTCAAAACTGACTGATGAGAAGGTTAGAGAGGCAAGAAAGCTAAAAAAAGAAGGTTGTAGTATGGTTTTTTTAGCTAGAAAAAACAATGTGTCATTTCAGGCAATGTCTGCGGCGATTCTCGGTAGAACTTGGGGACACGTTAAGAATTAGGAATTTTTAAGTCTTCTTTTCTTTCAATTCCTAAAATTCTATTTATTTCAGCGGTCAACGACATAGCCTTGCGGCGAATGTTCATCAAATTCTCGACAGACAGATTCACAGTAGGATGTGGTTTATCGAGCAATTCACTTTGTCCACTTCTTTTCTTGTAATTGCTATCAAGATTATTTTCAATCATAAACTTTGCGCGTTGAAGAATTCCTTTTGAGCCGCTTTGAATGCATTGGTTAAATCTTCGGTTTTCGCCGAAACTTTCCGCAGCTCGCGCTCTAAAATTAGCGCGCCTTCGACTTCAAATTTAAGATTGGGTGCCATTTAGAAAGGACTCCTGAAACTGTTGCGGCTGAAACCTCTGCCGCAAAACAATTGCCAGATTGGGTTGCTTCCTTGCGGACTAATCACATCGCTTTTTTCAACCCAGTAAACGTCTTCATTAACGCGGACATTGCTGACTTGCAGCAATGTATCTTTGAAATCGACTCCGCGAGCAATCTGCAGTTTGAATTGACTCCGGTACTCGGCGTATTCCAAATACCAATCCGAAAGGAGCGTTTCAATGACAACAAAATCATTCGACTCGTCATTAATTCGCAGCAGTTCAAGAATCGAATTAGCCGGAAAATAAACTCGCCGCAGCGCGTTAAATTCTTTCCTTTTGGCGGCAATGATTTTGTCGAGTATCGCCATTTAGAACCATCTCACAGTCGTTGTAACCACGCCCGTCCCCCAAGTGACCGTAAAATCAACAGCCTCACCCGCTGCCGTTAAAACGCCCGAATAACCGAATCTTTTCAAAGAACGAATACGAATGCGTGCCAGTAATGAACTTGGGTCTATCGAAACCTTGCCGTTAATAATCGTCACGTCGTCGCGGTTTGCTTCCCACAAGTCATTATCGTCGGTTTGCGCTATCCACTTTTCCGAGGATAAAACCGCAACCATCGCTTTAAGGCGGGAGTTCTCCGCATCGTCAACAAACCCGAGAACGTCGCGCGTTAATTCGATTTGACTTAAATCCGTGACGACTGCCATTTATTTATAAGCGCGGATCGCGTCCAGTGTTTTTTGTCCGATTCCTTTAATCGCCAAAATTTCTTCGTCAGACAACCCGGCGACGCTTTCGGGTGTCATCCCTTCGACCTGCCCTAAAACATCAAAGCCCGGATAATTTTCGGGAAATGAATTTACCGGGTGGTTTTTCGATGTGCCGAAATCGCCCGAAATCGCGCCTTGTTCGGTTAAATATTTCACTTGTCCGGCGGTCAAAACTTCGCTTAGTTCGTTTTCCATTCCCGCTTTATAAAGCGTGCCGCCAACGGGAACGGCTGATAAAATCTTTTTCTCTGTCATTGGTTTTCCTTTTAGTAAAAAGTGAGAGGTGAAATCAATCGCCTCTCACGGTTTCGTTAAACGCCGGAGTTTATTACGTATACTTTCGCCTCTGACGGAATCGGAAGCGCATTCACCTGAACTTCAAGCTCAAGCGATCTGCCCATCAATCCGCCTTCGTAGAAAGCCGTCTGCCCGCGAACGTCAATGCCCGAATTCGGAAGCGACGCCGACAAATCCATTGCGCGAACCACAGGCGCGAACGCCGTTCTGCCGACTCTGCCGCCCGCCGGAATCGCCGCCACTCGCTGCGCCGGAAACACTTTAGCTGATGTGGTTGTCGTTCCGCCGTCAACAAACGGTTCTAACGTCTGTTCGTTGATAATGAAAGTGAAATCCGTTCCGATTGTGTCCTGAACCATCGTTTCGATTTGCCGACGATTCGCGGTGATCGCGGGAAGCTCGCGCGGCGCGTCCGCCGCAATCGCGTTATAAGTCGCCTGCCGCATCATTGCGCCGCCGACCGCGCCGATTGCTTCGCCCGCGCTTGTCAAAAACGAAACGAACAGATCGTAGGCATTAACACCTGCGTCATTCCACGCCGTCGGCGCGGTTAGATAGCGACTCGAATCGTAATTCAGAGACGCGGCGTAAGTTTCGCCCGTTTGCGGATTCTTCTGCGTAATCACGCCCAAAATCCACGCATTAAAAGCGTCAATTTCAATTCGGCGATAATTCGACTCGACAATCTGCGTTAGTTTGCCGGGAATCGAAGTTTCCATAATCTGCTGCAAAAGCGCGGCGTTACCCAAAGTGCGTTCCGCCATTCGCTGCATTTCGTATTCGCCCCATTTGAAATTTCCTTCAACCGGCACGATGGAAACCTTTTTCGTGTCCGGCGTTTTGTTCGGGATTAAGCGCCCGCGCTGATTCCATTCGCGCCGATCTGACACCGGGCGATAATCAAGCGTCGTGATTTCATCGAGGTCAACCGAATCCACGTTTTCGCGCGGGAAAAACCGCTCATAAAGCAGATTGTCGGGAACGTCCGATGCGTTAATAGTTTGAGCCAGAACCGTCAAGGCTGGCTCGGAAAGTGAATCTATTGCTGATACCCACGCAAAACTGCTCATTTCTCAAGTTCTCCTTTTATATTTATGTTCTGGTTAAATGCAGTTTCGAGCCTGCAAGGTCAAAGCCTGCGATTTCGGCAGCCGTGTAAGCGCGACCTAAGTTGTCTTCGGCAATGTCTCTATTGACCGTACCGATTGTGCCGACACCGACCGGCTGCGCGACCGTTGCGGCGGCGATGTCTGCCGACGAATTGGACTCGGCGACCTTGATCGGCTCAATCGTCACGCCGTAAGCGGGGACGCCTGTTCCGAGTAACGCGCCGACTTTTGAAAACGGAACGCCCGGTTTCAAATAACCTTTCGAGTCAACTTCGGCGGTCGTTAAAGCCGTGACAATGACATTAACCACGTCAGAGGCTAAGATTTTGCCGACGAATACGGGCGCGTGCGTAAAACCGCCGACTGTTTTCGTAAATGAAAGTGGCATATTATTCTCCTAAAATTAGTAAACCCGAGCCGCGATTTCCTTTAAGCTCACCGTTTGCGGCGAATTCTTTTTCTTTTCTTCGGCATTTTTGCGAATGCGGTCAAAAAGTGAATCGCCTCCGCCATAAACAGCCGGCGGCGGCGGATTGCCCGGTTTTTGGATTTGCTGCTGCGCTTCGCCTTGCTTTAACGCGGTTAAATATTTCGGAAATTTTTCCTGTCCGAAGTCATCGAGTGACGACTCTTTGCCGTCGAGCGAAACGAAAGGAACCTCGCGCTCTTTGCTCGCGTCCTTTTCGTCTTTAATTTTTTTTGTCGTGAGCGTCGCTTCGGGAAACTTCGCAAGCTGTTCTTCGAGAACGTCCAAATCATAGCCGAGCTTTTCAACATTTCGGTATGAATCACGCTTAACGAGTTTCTGGTTTTCGGTTTCGAGTTCCGACACTTTGCCGAGTCGCTCTTTGGTTTGATTGAAGTCTAGTTTCACTTCAGCTAAAAACGCATCAGCTTCGTCAAGGCGGTTCTTTTCTTCGGGTGATAAAATAATCGCGCCGTCTTTCGGCTGCGTGTTTTTCAATTCGCGCTTATCACGGCGCAGTTGAAAATTCTCGTCAAATAGCTGCGAAGCTAATTTGAGAGCGTCGTTGTTATTTTTCGTTAAAAGATTCTGAAATGCTTCCGCCGGATTCGGCTTATTATCTTGATTTTCGTCTGGCATAAACTCCTTGAGTTTGTTTGAATTTAAAAACAAAAAAAACGCCCGAAAAACGTGAACATTAAGTTCAAATCTTTCGAGCGTTCTACCTTTTCAGGCGTTCTACTCTAAACTGATTAAATTGTCTACGCACGGATGCGCTTAACTAGAAATCTACATTATCTTTTCCGTAAAAGCAAGATAAATTTATTCAAACTTTGCGTCCGCATTTACTACAAGTTTTAATCCCTAAGACGCGCGCCAACTCCAGCATCACCGACACGGCGTTGCAGTAAGCGGCATAAAGACGCGAGCAGTTATCTTCTTTTTTCGGCACGTCTTTAGCTTTCGTTATTTTTATCGGTCTTTCAATCATTTGAATTCCACTTCACACAAACACCATACTCCGCAAACTAAGCTGCCGATTTCCGGCATCTCTTCAATCGGTATAAACTCATACGAAGCAACCTCAGAGCATTCGACACAGCCTTCTTTCGAGTTAATCACGCGCCTGCAAAGTGTCGCGTCCCCAGCCATTTCAGCAACCGTCGCCAGTCCGTAATAAGCGGGGCGAACGCCTAAAGCATAAGCCGCCGTGCGCTGTTCAATCTGCAATCCTCCGGCGCGTCCCGTTTCGATGTCGCGGCGCAGTTTGTCCAAATATCCGAATTGTTTGTCGATTCCCTTTTGCGCTGTTGCCCCAATCCGCATTCGTCATTTGTCTGCGCCCGCCGCGCCCGATTGCCGCCGCTAACTTTTGGGCTGTTGTAATCCTTTCTTTGACAAGCGATTGCCAGGCGGCTAAGGTTATCGCGCCCGTCGCCAAACTCTTTCCGATTACCCGCAAATCTTCGCGGACAATCTCCACGATTGAGTCAATCGAGGCGCGAACCTGTTTCGATGAAACGCCTTTGTAACGATTGGTTTTTTTGTCGTGTTTAATCGTCATCGCTTCGAGCAAGGCTAATGCCAGCAATCCTGCGCGGCGGGCAAGTTCGCGCGTTCGTTTTATTTCCTCGCGTGTCGGCTCGCTCGCGTCTCTACGGTCGCTCATTTAGTTGTCACTGCCACGTTTGCCGCCGCGTCCGTCATTCCGTAAGCCTGCGCCGTTATCGGGTCTTCTTTTGCAAGCTGACTGATGATTTCCTTTATTTTCTTTTCGTCGTAACCTAAAAACGCGATACGCTCCCGAAGCGGCAAAAGTCCGGTGGCTTTATTGGCGTTGTCGAGTTTTGCACCGTCAATCGCCACTCGTTCATCTTCGGATTGTTCGATTAAAAGAGAGCGTTTCAAATTGAAATCTAAATCGCCGCCTTCGTAGGAATCGAGATTGAATGGCGCGAACACCTTTTGCTGGTTCGTTTTCCCCGCCCATCCGTTTGATAGTCGCCAGCCACCAATTGCCGTCTGCATCTGCCGTAGTTTGATTAATTGCCCGTCGTAATTCGGCGCGGCGCGATCAAGACGATTCTGTGCCGGAGTCAATAGCCGTTCGAGCGCGATACCTGAAAGCGTGGCGTTTTCTTTGATAATTTGCCGGTATTCGAGTTCGGGGTAATCCGCGCCGAAGGAGACGAGCAATTCTTTCAAATACGGCTGCGCTTCAGCAAGTTTGAGTTTGCCCGATAAATCATTGACCGATACCACACCTTTAGAAGCAATTAAAACTCTTTCAAGTCGAGTGTCCGCTTCTCTGATTGTGCCGTCGGCGTTCTTTGTCGCGCCTGAAATCGTCATGATTGACGCCGGGTCTTCGAGTCCGAGCCATTTGCCGGATTCGATTTCTTTGTGGATATTGTCGTGCAGGTGCGAAGCTAAAGAATTCGCGTGATTCACTTTCGCGTAATCATTAAACGCCGCGTCGCCGAACGCGCCCGCGCCCGTATGACGAAACTGAACAGCGGGACAAAAGCCGTAGGGATTCGTCACAACCGAGGGTTTGCCGAGATAATCAAAAGGTTTGTCGTTATAGAAAAAACGAAAATCGTCTTTGGTGATTTCCTTTCGGAATCTGAATGTTTCTTTAAGAACGGGGTCATACACGGGAATCTCAACCGTATAGGCTTCGACATCTCCGGCGCGATTCATTTCGATATGCTTGATAAATCCCGCCCAAACCGTATTCTGTTCGATTTTCTGCCGATCTTCGTTGTCGATGATTTCAACCAGACACGACCCGGCAACGGCGGTGTAGGCTTTGATTTCGGCTTGCGCCCGCCAGAAGTTTGTCCATTGGTCAATCTGAGCAATCGTATCAATTATCTTTGGGTTCGCGGCGTAAGCGACCGGCGTCACCAAAGACGGATGGTCGGCGTCAGACGGCGCCGACCAGATGTTATCAACGTAGAAATCAATAATATTCGGCACGACGTTAAAGACGAGCTTCGTATGCTGATACAGATCTTCCTTAGTGCGGAGCCACGACCAGTCATTCTCGACGGCGAACGCTTTCCGAGAGTAATATGCCCACGCGAGACGGTAACCGTCCAAATGTTCGTCCGCCGATGGTTTATCGAATAATCCCGCCGGATCGGTTAGTGTTTTATATGCCATTTTTACCCTCTCAAAAAAGTTAAACATTTGTTTATTTTAGAAGTCTGACGATTGATTTTTGTTCATCGGTCATTGCAAAGACGGGCTGATTAAAATAAAACGAAGCGTATCTGCCGGCGTCGAGTAAATGGTCGTCAAACTTGACGACTTCATCGGTTAAAGTGCCGCTTTTGTCGGTTTTCCACGAATAGCGTTTGATTTCCCGAAGTAGATTGCCGCTAGTCTCTAAGATTCGCAAAGGTTTTGATTTAACAAAATCAACGGTGTCTTTGACTAATTTGAAAGCGGGTTGAATACGAAAACCAGCGCGTGATATTTCTTCGATTCTCTGAGGTTCGGCAGCGTCGGCAATAATCAGCCTGCCTTTGAGTTCGGGGAAAGTTTTCAGTCTTTCGATTAAGTCGGCGTTTGTTAATTTCGATTCATACAGCATTTCGCGCCAGTAAAGCGTGTTGTCGAGCATCGTAACTTTGCACAAAGCCGTCGGATTGTTGTAACCGAAATCTAAACCGTAAACCATTTCGCCTTCGGGAATTAATGAAACTTCGCGCCAATGTGTGTAAATGCGCGAACCGCCCGCACCGATTTGACCAAGCCCGTAAATGTTCCAATAATCGGCGTCGGCATCTTTTAATCTTTCAATTTCATCGATAATGGATTGGTCGAGAAACTTGTTATCAGTGTAATTTGTAACGAGCAAGTCACAGTCATTTCGGGTTTCGACGTCATCATAAATCCACGAAAAAGCCTCTGACGGATTATAATCAATAACAATTTTTTCCGTTGTTCTGAAAGCAAGCTGCCGAAACGCTTCAAGAGCGCATTCGTTCGCTTCATTGAGAAACAAATAATCGCGTTTTCGTCCGCGAACGCGCATTGATTCGTTCAAGCCGATAAACTCGACCAGATTACCGTGCAGAGTGTATTCGTTTGATGTTTTATTGTGAAAACTTTCATCATACAAGCCTAGATTTTCAAGCAATCCGAAAAAATCGCGCATCGCCGACGCTCTTAAAGCGGGCATCGTCTGGCGAGCAATCGTCAAGGTTTTTCCCGTTTCCTGTAATAGCCGCACAATCCAGTAAATCAGCGTATTTGTGGTTTTGCCCGAACGAGTCCCACCCCGCAAAGACGTTATCCGCACAGCCGATTCGCTAAGGAATTCAAAGACGACGTTTGTTTTGATAACAGCTTCCATTTATTTGACAATTTCAACTCTAACGCTCGTTAAGATTTCTTTTTCGTTGCTGGTCAAATCGTTTTTGTCGCGTTGATTAAGTCTCTGTTTTCCGAGCCATATTTGCATCGATACATTGCCTTCCATCGCCGTTGAAAACTGTTTCATTCTCAAAAGGTCATCACCTTTTGATTTCTTTTGCTGAGAAAATGTAGAAAAATCGATTTTATTGTCTGTCTGGCAGCGTTTATAAAGAATGTCGCGCGAAACGCCGATGGTATCGGCTATTCCGACGGCAGAGCAGTCAGCTTCAAGCATTTGACCGACTTCCTGCCAATCAATATGCACTTTTGGTCTGCCCGCTTTTTTCGTTTTTCGTTTAACCATATTCAGCAATCAAATCGCTGCGGCATCGGCAAGCAATTTAATCGCGCACTCCGCGCAAACAGCCACGTTCTTCGTGAATATCCGCCGTCCGCGTTCTTCACAGACGCGCGTTTTAATCTTTTTGATTCTCTCGATGTCGTTATTCATTACGTCTACCTACCCAAATTCTTCATAAAAGTTTGCATAATCGCGTTGTAATTGAATGCGTCGTTTGCGCTCAAACCCGCGCCGATGCTGATTGAAGCTGTTTGCTGAAGCGCGGCGAAATTGCTGCCCGCCGGAACAGGATTCATCGAACCGAGTGTAATCACTCCATTCGAGGCTGCCGCCGTGTCCGATGTGGTCGTGTTTGAGGCAATGACCGCCGCATTTTTGTATAACGTCCGGTTTGCCGCTCCGGTGCAGCTGCCGAGAAAAAAGCCGGAGCCGTCCGTTTGCCCCACCGATACTCTACCGGTTGCCGCATTGCCCGAATCATAAATTGACGCGCTATCACCGCTGCGGCGGCAAATAAGCCCAAAAATCGGATTTCCCGTCGCCGTATTGCCGATGCCGATATTCCAGCCGTCGCCCGCTTGCGACGCTGTGCGAGAGTAGTAGCCAAGATGGTTATTGGTTACCCAATCGGAAACATTTGTTGCCGGGTTGAATCCGGTCGCCGGAAAGTTCGCTCCGTCGGGCGTCGCGCCGTCTGCGCCGTGCGTCCAAATCGCATTTGTAAATCCAATCGGATAAAGGTTCGGGTCTTTTAAGTTTAATGAATGCCGCGCAAAAGTTCCGCCGAGCATTGGGTAGAGCGCGTAAATTTTCGCCCACAGCGAATAGGACTTTAAGTCCGTAACGACTTTATTGACGTAATACCAAAGCTGAATTCCTGTGCGCTGAAAGCCGGTTGACAAATAATAAATTGTGGAATCGTTGGCAATTCCGAGCGCCTTCATAAAAACAATTGTCGCCGCATCGAAAGGCGCGGCGTTAAACGGCAGCCAGTGTGTTCCGTTATCGCCGTAAAAGGTCGCGTCCGGCGTCGAGAAAACAACGCGGTTCAGCACACTTCCAACCGGCGGCAATACGGTTACCGTCGATGTTTTAGCGGCTTTTATATCGGCGCCGATAGCCTGTATGACTGCTGTAATTCGTTGTTGAAGCGTCATTGAATCTAGGTTTTTGCGGTCGTATAATCGGTTACGAAATTATGGTCAGTATCGCCGATTTCAACTGCCGACAGCGCGCCGGTATTCGTTCGCGCTTGAATCTGCTGAGCGGGCGTTAAACTTTGCGCTGCGTCGAATCGAACGCGGTTGCCAACGGCTGTTACCAAACCGGAAATCGCCGTATCGTCTGACTGTAAGATGTTTTGAATTTCAATCAGCGTATCGTAAGCCGCGCTTGCACCGCCCAAAATGTCGGTTTTCAAAGACGCGAGCAAAGCCGTGATTTTCGTTGCCGAATAAGTTTTAGTCGTCGAGTTTGAGGCTGCGGCGTCGTCGACTTCCGGCGTTCCGGCGGTAGCCAGCGCCGCTTTGATTTCGTTAATTGCCGCCACGAGCGAATCTTTTGCAGCCGTTGTCAATGTGGAAAGATTTCCGTCCTGTGCCAGTAATGTTTTAACATCCGCACCGATGGCTTGGACGGCTGCTGTAATTCTTGCTTCTAAAGTCATAAATTAATCTCCAAAATCTAAAGTTTTGCTATTTGGTAAAGAAGTAGTAAATTGACATCGCTTTGGTTGTCGCGCAGTGAGGGGAGCCACTCGGCAACCGTTCCCGTAAAACCGCCCTCGACGGCGATTTCATAAGCAGACGCGCCCGGGTCGCCTTGAATCGCCGCCTCGACAACTTCGACAACCTCATTTCGGATAAGAATGACTTCAGACGAGTCGTCGGTAACAACAACTTCGGCAACTTCGTTTCGGGTGATGATGATTTCACTCATTTTCCGCTTTTAGTGATAAACAGCACGTCTTCGCGCGCTTTGGTTTTTACGTCGCCGTCCGAGTATGTAAATTGCAAATAACAGGCGCCGGTCGTATCCGGTCCGGTCGTTTCTTTGAAACCCGACAGACTTGAAGGCGGTATTTCAACTTCGATTTTGCCCGCGAGAGGCGTTATCTGAAGCGTCCCGCCGTCTGCCGGATAAGTTTTACTCGCCGTTTTGCCCTGTTCAATGACGAAAACGATTGTCACGCCGCTTAAATTTATCGGCGAAGCATAATTCGGCTTTTTATTATCCGGGGAACGCGGGTCTGCTGAAAGCGGATTATAAAAAGTCCAGGTGCGATTAAATGTGTTGCCGAGTCTTATTTTCATTTATTAAAAAAATTCACAGGTTCCGTGTGATAAAAATCAACAAGGCTTTTCATACCTTCATTCGTCTCTTTCATCGCTTCGAGCAATTCTTTATTTTCAATCACGAGCATCATTCGCGTGCAGTTGTGAATCATTAAACAATCCGCGACGGGTGTAATGACGGTCGCATTACATTTTCGGCATCGGAGTGGCTCATTCATTTGTTTGTAGCGTGGAAACTATCGCGCTTTTAGCCGACAGTTATTTACTTGTTCGCGTTCTTTTTGCTTTTCGTCTGCCGAGCGTCTGATTTATCCTGACGGTTATCCGATGCGGTCTGCCGTTTGCCCGAATCATTATCCCTGACTTCGGATGCGTCCTGTTTAGCTTGCAGTTTTTCAATTAACTGCTGCTGCTTTTCGAGTCGGTCTTGGTTGCTCGAAATTCGTCCCTGTGCTTCGCGCAGTTTCTGCTGGTCTGCCTTGCCGGTGAACGCCATATAGGAATTAAATAAATTCGCGCCCAGATTAAAAATCGTCAGCACGCCGATAATGGCGAATAAAACGCGAGAATTTAGGTATTTGCGCCAACTAGTTTTGTAAGAATTTACTTTTTCTAATAATTTATCCATTTTTACCCTCGACTGACTAAATAAAAATTGACTGCGTTCAGTGTCAGACTGACCAAACATAAGAACGAAATCACCAGTAACAGGATTTCAAAGTATTGAACTTTCTTGTGCAGGCGCATCCAATCCCCGTCTTCGGACGATTTCTCTTTTTCTAAATTTCCATCCATTGCTTCACCTCTCTGACAAAATCAAAAACGTCTACCGGCTTTTTGAAAAACTTTTCAACCTGCACCCTGTTTGCCACTCTTCGCACGGGCGGATCAATGTTACTGCCTGTCCAAAATGCGATTTTTACGGGAGGTTCTTTTAGCCACGCTGATTCGTTGCGGCGAATTTCTTCGGACACTTGAAGTCCGTCCAGGGTCGGCATCGCCAAATCTAAGATTACCGAGTCAACCTCTCCGTGATTATCTTCCAGATATTCAAGAACCTGACCGCCCGACGGAAAGAAATGAAAATCAATTTCAGGCTCATCACCAAAAGCAATCTCCATCATTCGCTTAATAGACCGGTTGTCGTCAACAAGTAATATTTGTTTCATTGTTTAGGATTCCTCCCCTGTAATCTCAAATCCTTTTTTCTTAAATCTTCCTCTCTGTCTTCACAGCTTTTCAGCCGCCTTTCCGCTCTTTCAAGTTCGGCGCGGGTCGCGCTGTGCGATGCTATCTCATCGGCAATATCCTTTTTGCAGTCATCATATCTAGAACGCGAGCGGTTTAAGTCTTCTTTCAATGCTTCCGTTCCGGTTTTTGACCAATAGAAATAAACAATGGCAACAAACAAGCCGGCGACCGTTAAAAACGATAAAAATAACGCGAAATACAATCCGACTTCCTGCGCCGTTAAACCGCTTTCAGCGAAAAACAAAAGAAGCGGCGCGAAACTATAGAAAATCAGCTCTGAAAATGTGAGTATATTCATTGATTCGCGCCGCGTTTTTACGAAGTAATTACTGCCTGCGTTTTTCGGCAAACACCGCAAAATCTAAAATCCTCTAATGCAGCGACGGGTTTGCCCGGTTTGCGATAATGCGTCGGCAAATGATAGATTTTCGATTTTCCGTAACTGACAAATCCGCTTCCCGCGGGATGTAAAGGCGCGGCATCGGTTCGTTCAATACCAATGACGGCGCGAATTTGCGCCGGCGAGATGTTCGAGCCGTCGTGCGAAAAATCCGATGCGTTTCCGAATGGAATATCCGAATAGCCTTTCGTAAAGAGCAGCATAAATATCTCTCCGGCAAGGGTGAAATATTCGGTCGAGTAATTCGATTTTTCCCACCACGTCTCGGAGTTCGGTTTTCCGTCGTTTAGAAGTCGGACGAATGTGTCACGCATTAAATCCGTCAAAGGCAGATAGTAATCGACGGCGTGAGCGATTTCGGCGCTGACGGTCGCCTCCGCCATTTCGGGATGGTTAATTAATTTTTCATCTAAATAAATCGATGCGGTTGAAGGATAAAACACGCCGAGAATGTATTGCCTGCCTTCAAATAAGCCTTCGTGCGTGTCGGCTTCGCTCCCGATGCGGCTCTCGATGGCGGCTTTTGAATTCAAATCCTGCCAGCCGAGTTCCGCGCCCTCCGGCAAAGATAATCGCTCAAACGGAAACTTGATTTTCGAGATTGCGGCGACGACGATTTTTTGTTGTTCGGCACTGCCTTTTATTTTCCACATCTTGTTTTTTCTTTCTAAACTTGCGGCGTTTTGCCGAGATAATTTCTTTTAGCGTTTCCGATAACTTATAAGCCCAAATAAAAAGCTGATTTTCACTCCCTTGCGACTGTCGTAAACTTTCAACAGTTCGGCTTGGGACGCGATAATTTCATCTTTCTTTTTGATAATTGCGTCCTGTGCCGCGCTTAACTGCTTTTGGTTTTCGATAACAGCATTTAGCGATTTGATAACTGTCTCGCTTGAATCTAAGGCATCCAGAGTCTTTGCGAGACGTCTTGAGCAGAGCTCGTCACGGTTGACAGCTTGGATCGTCGGCAAAGCGGGTGCAGAACCGATTTGCGGCATTTGCGCCGTCGTAACTATTGCTGTCGCGCCGAATAGAATTGTTAAAATCAGCAATTGCCGAATTAGCGTTAATTTCATTTTGTTTAACCTTTTCCTGAATATCAGTTTTTTGATTGGTAAGCTCGACAGCTTCGTTTGTCGCTAACGCAATGTTGGCGTTTATGTTCTCGATTTTCTTCGTCTCTTTTTGCGAGCGGCAAGACTCGCACTCGTGCATCACAAAACCAAACACCAGCAGAACGATTAAAATAACCAAACCAACGCTTGCCAGAAATGAATTTCTTTCGAGATTCGGACTTTCGCCGGTTATCAGGCGAAGAAAGAACTTGACGATTTTTTGAATAAAGAGGAATAAAATCATACTGAGTCCAAATCTTTTTCGTACGGCGACGCTGTAGTTTCGGTGGCGTCGCTTAACAGTTGGTTGAGTGAATCAGTTTTCACTTTTTCTAAATGTTCGCGTCGCAATTTGTTGTTATTTATCACCGTCGGCAAGGTAATTCCAGCCATCGCTAAATAGATAAATGCGGCAAACGCGCCCGCGCCGAAAATGTATAAGATAATTACAACGACGGACGCGCCCGCAAATAAGAGAGCTTTGTATAAAATCAATTTTGAAACATTCGCGTCGCCGTTTTTGTCTTGAAAGATTTTGTTTTCTTCTTCGATGCCGTCAACGCTCTTGTTTCGCTTTGACGTGATTACATCGCCCGCGAAAGTGAGGGCGCAAAAAGCGGCGGCGATAATTATAAAAATCATATTTTTCCCTAGACCGACGAAATTAATTTATGTTTGGAGAGCGTTTCGGTTTTGATAACTTCAATCGGCGTGTCGACGGGAGCGTTGCGGGCTTCACGAACGACATTGACGTTGTATTTTTGTTTCGCAATCATCCAGAGCAAACTGCCGCAGAAAAACAACGCGCCGACGAGATACTGCACAGATTCGAGACTCGTCAAGGTTTCAGTCTGCTCTGAATTTAACCAGCCGCTATGGACAAGTTTTAAACCGACGACGACAAGAAATTTTCTGATTAAATCGGCGGCTAATTGTTTGTAAAAATCCGTATCCTTATTAGTCATCGAGTTTCTCCAGAGCTTCTGTATAACTAGAATTGAGCGGCGAAGGAGCGTGAGCGGCTTTGTTTTCGACTGTATCCGCATTGCTTTGTTCGCCGCCGTTTTCAACTTCCCCGTTAGCGGAGTTATTAACTGAGTTCGCGCGCGCTTGCGTTGGGGTTGGGGTTGAAAGTGAGTTTGTGTCAGGTGTTAAAAATAATTTGCGTTCGGCTTCACGGCGGCGCGTTAAACCTTTAACGACAACCAATTTTCCTTTTACAGTTGCTTTTACCCAATCTAGGAAGTGGTTGCTTGCCGACACGTAATCTTTTTGGTTTAGCTTTCTCAAAACCGACGAACCCGAAAAAGCGTGTGCGCCGATATTAAAAATAAGGCTCGTCAAAGCACTTCTTTGGTTATCGTTTATCGGAACTTTAACAAGGGTTTTAACGGTATTGCCCGCCGAAGCTAAATCTTTTGTCAAAAAAGCATCGGATTGTTCGGATGTTATTTTTTGTCCTAATTTAAGAGTGCGTTTATCGTCTGCGGTCAATAAATGTCCACAGCCGACCGTTTCTAAGTTCGCGCTATCAAGATAAACTTTCAGCACTACGCCCTCAAATTGCTTTATTAAATCTAATGTTTGCTTATTCATTTTCTTTTTCTACAAACCGCGCTTTATATTGCCGAGAACCAAAAGTTTTAGCTTTTCCGTGCAAACAAGCCGAGATGTTTGAAGCCCAAGCATTTAATTCGTTAGCGGCTTCAATGATATTTGTATAAGTTTTTATAATTTCATTACTTTTTGCGTCCAAAACTTCAAAAGGACGCGCAAGCCGTTTTCTTACAATTTCAGAGGCTTTTGCTTTGTATTCTAATGATTGCAATACTTTATTAAGTTGCTCTTTCCGGTTTGGCGCATCTCGAAACTTAGATATTCTTTGCTGCTTTTCTTCTTTAGAAAGTGTTGACCACCATTGCTTTGTTTCTAGGGATTTTCGTTCTTTATAAGCAACTGTATTATGAGATTTTCTGATAGCAATTCCGGCTTTTGCCCTCGCTTCCGGTGTGTGTAAATATTTCTTTGCCACCGCTCGGCTGGCTTCTTTAATCTTTTCGATATTTGCGGCGCGTCCTTTACGAAGCGATTCAGTCAGTTTTGTTTTTTCTTCATTATTTGCCCAACGATTTTTTGCCGCAGCCGACATTCTTTTTTTGGTTTCATCTGAAAAACCTAACTGACGGTCGCCGCCTGATGAGGCGTTATAGCCGTTTTTAGCTAAAGTGTTGTAGGTCAAAATCGCTTCCATTTCTAAAATGTTTAATTCTGCAATTGAATCGGATTCGTATAACACTTTCCATTCAAATTCGCGCTGTCCGTATTTACGCAAAGCGCAATGAAAAGGAAATTGCATTCCTTTTTTTGCTGATGCAATATGCCGTTTCTTTCTGTTTTCCAACAAATATCCGGTTGTGTGAATCTTTCTTGAATAAGTTTGCCCTACATATTGTTTGCCGTTTTTCAAACAAGTTGCGATATAAACAATTCCAAAAACTTTTATGTAAATCATAGTAACTACAGTATATTACAGCTACTAAATAAAAGCTATTGAACATAAGCGAAACAAGCGCATCAAATTGGTTTTGTGTAATCGGAACTTGAACTTCTTTGTTGATGGCGTTTTCGGCAATTCTTAAATCTTGACGTAAAAGTCTTTCACTCTCGGCTTTTGTGATTTTCCCGTTTAATTTATACGGTTCGTCTTTTAAAACAACGTGTCCGACACCTATCGTTAAGATTTTTACGGCATCGAGATAGCCGTGCAAAACTTCACCTTCAAATTCAATAATTAAATTGATTCCGTTTTCACTTGTTATGTAATTATTTTTCACGAAAACACCTCCATTTTATTGAGGCTAAAGGCGTTTTGAAGAAGTTTGGTTTTACCGGCTAACTGTTGCGTTTTCAAATTGGCTTTTTTAGTCGTCTCAATTTGTTTCGCTTTAGCTTTTTTTAGACGCGCTCTTTTAGCTTGTTTGACGTTTCGTTCTCTTTCTATGACGGCTAATTTTCTGGCACTTTCACGTTCTTTGACCGCTGCTTCCTTTTCTTTCTGCTGAATTTGTTTGATTTCTAAAAACGCCGGATTACGCGATACGTTAAAATCTTCAATAAAAGCCGGTCTTTCTAATCGCTTAGTTACTTCACTCACCAGTGGTTCTGCTTTTTTCGCTATCGATTTTGCAACATCACCGGCGGCTATGCTGTTTGAACCGGCAAAGAACGCAAGAGAGGCGATTATTTCCGGGTTTGCCGTTAAATTAAGGGCATTTAAGAAGCAATCGCCATTAAGGTAGACCCCATCAAGATAGTTAGCGATTTGAGAATTGATTTTTCTTTGAGCAACATTCAAGGTCTTATCGCTGATTTTCGTATTAAAAGAAAGTATGGTGTCAGAAAGCCATAAATTAACAGCTTCGCGCAAAGTAGGAACGATTAAACGGCAAGCAATATCCCGCCCGCCTGTAGAATAGATTTGGCGACGCCAGCCGTTAAATTGATTTGATAGATAATCCCACCACGCGACCGAGACGGTCTTTGTTTTTCTTTGAACCGGAAATTTATAAACCAAACCATCTAAATCGTTGATAGCTTGTTTTATCGTATCGGCATAAATGTGTTGAAACATATTTTTGACCAAAAACAAAAAGCCCGAATTTTCTCTGGTAAAGAGAAAAAACGAGCTGCAAAACTTCGCTGGTGGTTTGCGTCTTCCGTTGCCGGACAGCGCGAACCGCTAAATTATTTTTAAGTTTAGTCTACTTTGTGGTTTTTAATCAAGTTATTTGTTTGCCGAAAGTGAGTGGTTTTTTTGCAAGTCGGGCATTCGACTTGGAATTGACGGATAAGGACGCGGCAAAGTCCGCCGGACGGAGTGGCAAAATAAAACTCGCCGCCTCTGGTTTGTCCGATTTCAGTTTCGCAATTTTTGCAAAGAAAAGGATTAAAACCTGAGTCCATAATTTAAATATTATCAAGGGCGGCGTTGTTAATAAGTATCAAATTCCTTTCTCGTAAATGTGAGCGATTGAATCAATGTCATTTTTAGAAAACTCTGTGCAATCGTCGCAAACACCTAATAACTCATTGACATCGCCGACGAGATAGATTTTCCCGTTTTTCAAGCAAAGAATATCGCCTGTTTTTATTTCATTGTGCTTGTTGTATTTTTTGAAAGTAAAACTTTTAAGAAAATTTTCCATTTGCTTTCTCCTTTTCAAATTTCAGTTATTTGAATTTTATTTCAGTTTGTTGGGATGTGCTTTTCGTTGATACGGTCGGCAATCCATTCGAGCGCGTGAGGGACGCAAAAACCGTGTTCCTCACATTGCGGAATCGCTTCTAAAACTCGTTGTCGTTCCGCAAGTATTTTGTCTGTAACCCCCAACGCTTCGTGCAACCGTGCGTTTTCTATTATAAGTTCCGCGATAACTTTCGAGTTATCGGATTTGATTGTTATTTCGTTCATAATTATTTATTCAACCGGCACGCTGCGTGAACTCAGCCGTTATGTGCCTAAAACTGATACGCAATCGCATTCCCCGACAGACAAAGCGGGCGCGTTATGAACGGAGCAATCTGACGAGTGCGCCAAATCCTGACAAGCCAGACATTGACAGCCGTTTTCCCTGTCATATTGTTTTTTAAGAACTAAATAATCCTGTATGACTGCCAGAAGTCTCACGTTTAGCATTCCGGCAACCTGTCGCCATTCGTGCTGCAAAGGTTCGGTGTCTTCACGGCGGCGAACTTCTTCCCAATAATTTACCATTTGGGTAAGTTGAGTTAAATCGGCATCGTCTAATGTGTTTTTTAGGTTTAAGTTATTCATATTTTATCCTTATTTTTTGCCGTTCGATAATTATTCACTCAATTGACGCACCTGCTTTCAGCCGTTCGGGAATTTTCTGCACGACAAACAAAAAAGATGTCCTTTTTCATCGTCGGATAGATAATCATCCGGAAATAAACAGTCGTAATGCGCCAAACCGCCGCAGCTTTCGCACCCGTCGTGTTCTTCGGAATGTGAAAAAATCCGATGGCAATGCGTGCATTTGCTTGTTGCGCTCCGCGTTTCACCGTTGTCCGCCGTCGAACCATTCAACGATTGCTCTGGCAAACCGCTGCTGGCTATGCTTTGTTTTTCGTTTTCCATTATTTTACCCTTCAAGATTTACTCTACTGTTATCGGATTTGATTGTTATTTCGGTCATAATTATTTATTCAATCGGTAGCCCGTTTTTTAACTTTCAATTTTCCAATCTTCTCATCAGCTTGAAAAGCCGCTCTTTAACGATGTCCATTCGTTGCCCGTCAACAATATAGTCACGTCGCTCGTAAGTAATAAAAAGCCTTACCCAAACGCGGGATTCAACATCGCCGCGCGGCTCGACTTCAAGATTAAAACTTTCAATTTCATACGCTTTCACCAACCAGAAAAGACAGTCGGCAAGCGAGCGTTTTTCTTCTAAAGCGTCAAGATTTAAGTCGGATAGATTCATATCAAGTTAATTGTTTATCTTTCAAAATTATCCTTCCGTTAAACATTTTGAAACGTCTTTTTCAAACGCCTTTTGACAAATATCTTTTCCGTCCTGAATCGAATCACATCTCGGCGGACTTTTTACCACTCCACACAAATTTTGAAAATTTTCAACACCTACATATCCCGCGCCTTTGTAAAAGAAACCACCGCCAATCGCCGAATAAACAATAAATTTACCGAAAATGGTTTTCGCTTCCCAAGTTTCAGTAATACGCTCGGTTTTCTGCCCTTTATTCAGTAAACGCTTTGACGTTTGCACCCAAGGCAGCTTTTTGATTTTCATTTTTCACCTCTTTTCATCTTCAAATTCCTCTAAAATCACTTTCGGTAATGTCATTTCCCGAAAGCTATTCTTTTCCATCTCGACAATCTTGCAGATACACAATCGCCCTCAACATAAGTTCCGAATCGTCTTTGAATGAACCGAGTCCGGTGTTGCAGGTTGAACAAAGCAAACCCCGAACCTTTCCTGTCGAATGGCAGTGGTCGACCACTAAATTGAATTATTAAAGGTTTCATATTTCTATCACTCCCTTTTAATTTGCGCATCCTTTGTGGTTTATGCGGCTTTTCTTTGTCCTCGCGTTCTAGCTTGCATTAGCTCGACTGACTGATTTATCTTGCCGCTTAGAAAAGATTTATCCATTTTCAAACGCCGCGCAATTTGTATTTGGTTTAATCCGTCGGCGAATAAATTTTCAAGTTCACCTGGGTTTATATCGCGACGGTTTTTGCCTAGTTTTAATTCGAGAACTCGCATTTTTATAAATTGTGTTTTAGCTTGTGCCGCTCCCAATGATTGCAGCCGTAACATTTGACGACGCCTTTCACGTCTAAGCCCTCAAAACGGCGCGTTTCACGACGAAAACCGGAGTCGGAACAAAACTCACACGGCTTGAAATACGGCGAATTATAGTCGGCTGTGGCATCTGCCGCTTGTTTTAATCTGGCAGTCGCCGCCGCCTTCATTTCTTCGGCTTGAATCTCTCGATAAGCGTTCAGTAAATCAAAACCGTTTATCGCAAAATTCGATTTGTGCAACTCGACGGCGCGTGAATATGCCGCATCAAGTCGGTTTTCGGGAATGGCTTTCCAGAGCGTTTCCGTCCAGATGTCGAGCAGTTCTTCGTATTCGTCGCCGGATTTATTTTGCCCGGCAAACGCCTGGACTTTGCGAAGAATTCGCCCCACTCTCGCCCTGTAAAACTCGGTCGCGTTCGGCGAGAACGTCGTCAACTTGCCGGAATACTCTGTTTCGTTCGGCGGCTTCACGCTGTCGCCGCTGGGCGTCGGTCTCTGGAAATCTGCCGCCGTGACGTTTTTGAATGCCTGTTCCATCGTTTGATTCTCCGTTTGCTTGATAGGCTTCGTAAAAGCCCGTAAATTTCTCGATATTGCTGCCTTTTCTGCAAATTAATTCGATGTCGTCGTATTTCGTTCCCGTGTCATTTTCGCCTTGATGGAATGGTGAAAGGTGACAACCTTTGACCGCGATTTTTATTTGCTCAACTGAATAACCTTCCTTGAGCCGGTTGATGATTCTGCGGCGGCGTTCGTTCGTGAATTTGGCTTGTGTGTGATTTAACTCCGCTTGCCAAAACGAAAAGACTTCGGTTGCTGGAATTCCGAATGAGCCGTTGAGCGTTTCGCTCGACAAGTTTCCCTTAGGAAACTCTTCTTCTTGCTGGTTAATGGCTGGTAAAGGCTGGTTATTCCTTATATGCGAGTCTAAATTTTTAGACTTTGAGTCTAAATTTTTAGACTTTGAGTCTAAATTTTTAGACTTGTTGGTATCTTGAAAGTCTAAATTTTTAGACTTATTAACAGGCTGGAAATCTCCCACAAGCGGGACTAAGCCGCCGCTAGATTTGACCACCCAAGATTTTTCCGTTAATTCTTTCTGCACGTTAAATTTTGTTGCTCTGCTCCAATGGTAAAACGCGGCGCATTCATCGAATCCTTTCGGCGCAATGCCGGTTTTGTGGTTTCGATATCGACAGACGAAAGAATAACCAAGCTGTGAAGCCGGTTGAAGTTCTCCGTATCTGTCGAGAGCATCGTCTGGAATAAATGCCATAATTAAAGTTCGCACCCAAAACCTTCGACTGCAAAATCCAACATTTCTGTATTTGAAACAATAACTTCTTGCGATAAATCAATAATTTTCATTGCAAGCATCGGCGTCGCCCCGCCGTCAAGCCGGTGGTCAAAAAGTGAAGCGCCATATTTAAGAGTCTTGTGAAAATAAAAGAATTCTTCATACAGCCAGTCGATTTCCTCACCGCTAATATCAAACCATTCGCCTCGCTTTCTAAAATCCTTAAAATGGTCGTGCAAATGCTTTTCGTGTTCGGTCGTAGCAAGCCAGGCTTCAACAAGCTCAAAGTCATTCGGCATCGGCAACAAGGTTTTTTGTTTTCGTAAATCTTTAACTCGCTTTTGCGGGTCGTTACTAAAACCAATTTTGTGAAAGCCGGTAAAGTTATCTTTAATTAAGTAAATCCAAGTTTGATTGGGCATAAATAGTGGTGATCCTTATGTTTTAATTTGCCCTTGATTAAAAAATCAAGATAAGCTACTATACCAATTGATTAGCTTGAAGTCAACACATTTGGTATAGCTTTATGAATAATTTGCAAAATATATATTCCATCGGTATATTGAACGGTGTGAATGGTAACGACCTTAAAGCCTTTCGGGAACGATGTAACTTTACGCAAGAGTCACTTGCCAAAGAGTTGAGAGTCGCAGCCAACACCGTTGCCCGCTGGGAGCGCAACGAACGCCGCATCCCTGAATTTCTTGAACTTGCTTTGCAAACCATTGAAAGGAATCTCCAGCTAAAAAATAAAATCGCTTTTTGATTAGAGAAAGCGACAAAACTCTCCAGCATTTACGCCCAAATCTGACCAAACATCGAAAGATAAAAACTCAATCCTAAAAAGGCGAAAATCAGAGCAAACGGAATATCTTCGTCATTCGGCGCACTTCCTTTGTAATGCTCATTCGCGCCAAAAGAATTCGCCGCCGCATTTGGTTTTTCAGTTTCGTTATTCATCGCTTGCGAATAATTACTATCCTCATCGTCGGTTATGCCGAGCGAATCAAATTCAGCCGATTCTTTTATCAGTTTTTTTATTCCATCCGATAATTTGTCGTAAACTTTTTGGTCAAAATCTATTAACGAAAAATGCAATAAATCATTTATCCGTTCCGGTATCGGCATCCCTTTTGGAACGCCTGAAATACCGCTAACGGCAGTTTTCCCACTCTCTTTTTCGGTTATCGTAACCAAACAACATTTGTCGAGAATGTTTTTTTCATCAAAACCTTTGAGTTCTTCGCTTGTAAATTCACGTCCGCGCCAATTGACTAAATCTTTTCTGAGATTAGCTTTTTCCCCCAATGACGCTGTGTAAAATTTACTTGTAATGAAAGGTTTTCCGTCGTCGCGTAATTCGTTCGGTAGTTCCCAGAAAATTATGTTTTTTCTGGCAACGGTACGCTCGCCTTTGTACTCGCCGGTTTGGGTTCCGATGTCAATAATTTTTATGCACCGTGCAAGAAAAGTTCCCGCAGGGGCTGATTCAAAAGTTGTCGATTCATTTTTCCACATAGTATTTTGTTCCTTATTCGTATTAGTATTCAGATTGCCGCAACCACACCGGCTTATGGTTAAACTTTTTATTTACCAAAGATTAGCAGAACGCCCCTTCCAAGCCGCTTTGGGTTTGGTGGTGGAGTGTCAAGGCTGATAAACGCCGACTCGCTGCGTTAAATTTCGCCGCGCTCTTCCAAAAAAGTCTCGGCAAGCGATTGCATCTTTTCGAGGCATTGTTGTTTTGTTAGAAGTTGGCTCACTATTTTAATTTAATTTTAGTTCCGAAAATTGGTGTCTCGTTTAAAGAAACTGTTGTTTTAATTTCCTTTTTACCGTCGTCTTTCCAAATGATTTTTTCGGGAAAGATATTTTTTTGTTTTTTAATTTCCAAAGCTTCCAAAAGCGCGTCTGTAAAACCTGCTATATCCTTTGCGTGAATTAACATTCTTTTGAGTTCATCCATACAATCGGCAATACGTTCGGTCGGAACTTTCTCGAATATGTCTCGTATCGTTTTTAATTCGTGTTCAGGCATAATTCCTTCTAAAACTGCGGCATATTTTTTATTTATCGCGGACGGCTGCTTGCCCTGACCGCCCGCGTTTTGAAACCATAAAATGAGGTCAAATTCATTTTTTTTTAGGTTTCCCCTGCCGGAGAGTGTCAACGTTTCCGCTAAACTTGATTAATCCGGCGCGCCGTTCTTTTTTTTTGTATGGTTCTTCAGTCGTATAAAAAAAAAATGGCAATATGCCGAACGCGCCGAAACTTGTTAAATCTCAATAATTTCTATCTCTACGCGAGCATTATTTCGGTCGTCAAACCGATAGGCGAATAGCTCAGTGATTTGCCGGTCATCCTTGTAAATTAAACCTGTTAGCGAATCCAGCGCGCTTTTTAACGCCGAATCTATATCGCCTGCTTTTCTCGGTCGAAAGATGTCTATTTTCACCCTTACTTCACCCGTAAGCACTGTTTTTACTTTTCCGCCGATTAGCGCGGCAACCGTCTTTTTGTACTCCCGCCCTTTCTTCGACAAAATTCTGCGTCCTTGGTATGTCGCGTACATTGAATTCGCCAAAGGTGGAAATGGTAAAGTTATTTTGATTTGCTGTTTCATTTAACTTTCTCAATTAGTCGTACACGCTCTAAATACTCATCGCCGTCTTTTGTGTAAATCACGAAAAGCGATGGTGTTACGCCGTGAGCTAAACCGAAATAAATCATTGTGATTTCACTTGTCCGTCTGATTTCGTCGATTTCCGCTTGCGCGTCAGGGTAGTTGCAAAGCAGGTCTGAAATTAATGTGAAATTATTATCGTATTTGCTCATCAACCAATCCCCGGAAATCTCACTCGAACCATCTTTAGGAACTCTCTGTTTCGCAGTCGCCTCTGCCAACTTGCTTTATCCGTACACGCTTTTATGCAGAGGCACGCTTTAATCTTTCCCGCCGAATCTTTGTTTTTGTGGAAAAGACATTCGACTATTTTCGGCAATGCTTTTTTCACCGTCTAAAACTCTTTGCGTATTCGCAATTTGCAAAATGGCTGATATACAAATTTTCCCCTGTCGCGGCGGCGCGTTCCTTTTCTTCTTTCGTCGCAAATCTGTAAATTCCTTTTTCGCGGTCAATAACCAGATTTCCGTTCGCCGCGTGCGCGGTCGGCAAAATAAATTGTCGCCGTCACGTCAAAAAATCTGGCAAGGATATTCCGGCGGGCAAAATCCTCGAACCACGTCGCTTGCCGATAGAAAAAGTTTTTGTCAGGCAGTTTGTCCGTAATGCTCAAAAAGATTGTTATTAAGCGCGGGACAATGCCGTAAATAACATCTTTGTTGACTTCGACCGTGCGCCGCTCGAATTGTTTTAGTTCGTCTAAAATTTCTTTGGTAATCTGCATTTTCTTCTGGTGAAACTTTCTGCTTTTTTCACCTGTTAAAACGTTTCAAAATTCTCTAATCTCGTAATTGCTGTAGCCGCGAAAGGCTAATGCGAGCGAGCCGTTAGTCGAACAGCGGATTCGCTTATGCGCCGGGTAATCGAAGTTCTACGGAAACAGTAAATTGCCCGACTTTTTGAAACGGCTGAATTTTTGAAAGTTGATTCAGCCGTTTCAAAGTTTTTAGATTTTTGACAATCGAAAATTAGGTTCGGGGAAGTTTAAGCAAGCGAACTCCCCGAACAACTCTTTTGCTTTTTCGTCGTAGGCTTTTGCTGCTTCTTCGGCAGTATTGAAAGCACCGAGACGGTAGACAATTTTTTCTTTACATATTGCCGCTAAAAACTTTCTCTGTTTTTCGATATAATTCACTCCTTTGAAGTGACACAAGCAACCTTTTCTTTTTCGTCGGTTTCTTCTGTTTTGGGCGACTGTTGCTAGACGCAAATTACAACGGCGATTGTTAAGCGTGTCAGCGTTTTTATGGTCAACTTCAACGCCTTTTGGCGCATTTAGAATAAATCGGTGCAAAAGTAAGGTTGTATGTTTGCCATTTTGAATAAACGCTCGTTTGGCGTAATAAATAACATCGAATTTTCTAATTATCTTTTGAGCGCACCATTTGAAAGCGGAAACGCGCTCAAAATCTTCGTCGTCAATAATTGCAACTTGGCTTTGTGTTAAGATAATTTCCTTCATTTTTCTTCCTCGTTTTTTAGCGGCGGAATGGGCAGCCAATGTGTCGGAAATCGAGTGCTATTAAAATCTATCCATCCGGCTTTTCTAAACGGCGGATTGTAATGGTAATAAGCAATGCTGTAGCACTCGACTTTCTCGTTTGGTATTCCGTCGTAATGCACCAAAACCTGTTTGGAATGTTCCCAGCCCTCTTTCGCTTCGGGCAATCCGTCTTTAACATCAATCCATTTTTGTTCGTTCATATATTTATTCTTTATCCTCATCCTCACGCCTTTATTTCAAGCCGAAAAATCGGTCGAAAGCGGCGGCAAATCTGTAAATAATCCGTTGCGCGAATTTTGGTAAATTCATACTTAGGTCAGTGGGAAAAATCCTTTATTTTCTAAAATAACCGCCAGTAATTTGGCGTAAATTGCGGCTCGCGTGTCGGCTTGCACGAAAAAATGTGCGTCTGAATTAGCTCTCACGCCGTTCGGATTGGCTCGCAAGATGCCGTGAAACTTGTGTTGTGTTTCTTGTCCTACAACCGCATTACCTTCGTTGATTTTGACTTCAAAGCCTTCAGGCACGAACGCCTGAAGAATTTTCTTGATTTCCTTTTCGGCTTCGGCTTTAAGAATGTGCGTTCGCCAAACTCTGGCGGCGTATTTGGTTTCTTGCGAATTTATAACGCTGTGTTCAGTAATCATCAGTTTTCTCCTATTAAAAACTCCTTAAAAAGTGCAGCACGTCGCGGTTTCCGTAGATAATCGAGGCGGCGAACATTGCGATACAGAAAGTAATCGCGCAGATGGTTATAGCGGTTCGGACGCCGGAGGCGATTTCGTAAGATAATTTGTCGTCAGGTGTTGTTTCGTCGTCAGATAATAAGCAGCCCATATTTTTTCTCCTTAAATTGTTAGCGGTAAATGTTGTGTTCGCCGTAGGATTCATCGAGAACCGCCGCGAAGTTTCCGTTTCGTATGTCCGCTTCATCGGCGAGACGGCGGACGAGTTCCGCGCTGTAACCGTGATACTCGACAAACTCGTGCGGGTATTCCCGCTCAAAACTGCGGCGGTGCTGTTCGCACATAATTGCGTATTCGGTTGAGCCGAGCCTTATTACCAGAAACTTAGCGGGCGCGTTGCAACAGAATCCCCAAGCAATTAGCTGGTCGCAGGTGTCTTTAATTTTTGTTTCCGATGTTTTGATTTGCGTCATTTTTCTCCTTAAATCTGCGCCGCCCGCGCTCTTTGTTTTTGTTTTTCGGTTAAACCTTTTGTCCGGTTCGCGCCCGGCGGCAAGATGCGCGGCGCGTTGGCTTCTTCGAGCCTTCGGTCGGCGCGGCGAATATCGTTTCGCGTCCAATACTGTTTTGAACTGCCGGTGAATTTGCGTCCTGCCGTCAGAATTCCAGCTTTTATCATTCGGGCAAGCGTGTAGTTACTGACTCCGAAATGCTGGAGAATCGCGCCGCGCCGGTAAATTAGTTTTGGCTGGTCGTTCATATCTTTAAAGTCTCGGTTTCGGCTTCAATGTCTCCGCAAATAAGGCGGTCAAGCTCTTTCAATTCATTTTTCCGCTCAGTGATTGTGGTAGTTTTGAATTCGTATTTTTGCAACTCACGTTTAAATTTCTTATGCGCTCTCGACTGCGGACGCGAAACCCAAAAATTATGGTCGAATGTCTGCCAGCAATCGTCATTACAGAGAACGACGTGCGCGGTTTGCGCTTTATTGTTCGGGTTTAAATACGGCTTTGACAGCACCGTTTGACCTGTGTAAAGCGAGCTATGGCAAGCGTTACAACTTGTGTTACGGGTTAAAACCGTTTCCTTGAAAGTGTCTCTGGCTGTGATAATCGACATAAAATTTATGCGGGTCTGTAACTTCCCCGCCGTCAAACCGCTTTTACCGCTCACTTTGCGGCTTTTACAAGTGGGTTTTACTTTTGAGCAGCCTTATCTGCTCTGCCATTGTGGGCATCCCTTCACACTCGCTTCGTATTTCCGCCTTCTGGTAATCCAAGCCTAAAAAGGTCAAGGCACGTTTTTGGCGATTGCCGAAATACTACCGACGCCCTTGCGAATTTCAATATCTAACGCCGCCGATGTTTTCGACTTTGCGTTCTTCGTAAAGTTTTGCAGTAAATTTCCCGCAAAACTTTCTGAAATTCTTTTTAGCATTTTGGACGAATGTGGAATTTTGATAATTCGCTCGACCTTTTGCTCTCATATCAGCCAAGTTTTCGGCTTGAGTTCCGAGAAACAAATGATTTGGGTTGATACATTTTCGGTTATCGCATTTGTGGCAAACAAATAATTTTTTAGGGTCAACCCCAAAAGTGAAGTAGTAAGAAATTCGGTGAGGGTAACGCCAAAATTTGCCGTTAATTTTGTATTTCGCGCTCCCGTATCCGTTCGGCAATATGAAGCCATTCCATTCCCAGCAACTATCTTCACCTTTGCTTTTATCGGCATACGCCCAAAACCTTTCGCGCTGTGTATATTTGTTTTCAGGCATTAGACAAAAACGCCTCCAATTTTTTCTCTTTTTACTGCTTTGGTGTAGCCACCGGAAAAATACGGCGCGTTTTCGGGTTTAATTTCCGCAGGCGGCGCGAGGGCGAAATATCTGCCAAGAATTGCAAAAGTCGCCCGATGGTAACTGTATTGATTTCCGCAATCGCAAAAATTCGAGCAGCCAGATTTTGTTACAACCCGTTGCTTGTTTGAGTCTTGCGACACGAATGATAAAACGCCGCCGCCGAAATGAATGGTTTTGTTGGTTTCGATGTTCTTCATTGCTTTTTCAAGCGCGGCGTACATTCTTGAGCCGGATTCTTCATCCTCGAAGCAGACAGCCGTTGCGATTTCCTGCGCGAAGGCAGTTTGAAGAAGTTTTTTGTCTGTGATTAAAGGACGGTTGTTTTCCATTCCTTTAACTTGTTGTTTTAGCTTTTCGATTGTGGTAGCTGACATCTTTTGACCTCTCTTTTTAATTGAATTATGTTAACAAAGTTAACTTAGCAATTAAATAATAAGTTAACAAGGTTAACCTGTCAAGTAAAAAAAAGAGAGAAACGCAAATTATTTTTCCGGCATTGTTTTTTCGGTTTCGGATAAATCAATCGCCGAAAGATTTTCGCCGCCTTCCGGCAGTGTGTCGGCAAAAAACGCGACGAGTTTCGGGTGTTTATCTACGCGAAAACCATATGCTCCGCCGCTCTTTAGACAGACGTTTAGAATTGACTCACCGAGAATTACAGACGATACGGAAGCCAAGTCAATTAACAAAAATTCAAATGTTTCTTCGTTTCCATTGCGGTCAATGGTCACCGCGTTATTTATTTTTATGAATTTGGACATTGCCTTTTTCTCCCGTTATGACTGTAAAGCCAATGGTTTTTTAAGAATCCTTTTTAATTCCGGGTGCGAAGCTAAAAGCCTAGATATTGTCTGAGATACAGACCGTTCTTCGCTTTCCGCTTTTCGTTCAATAGTGGACTTTAATTGAACGGGAATTTTCGCGCCCACCAAAACCAAAGTTTCTTTTTTCTTTTTTTGTTCCATAGCAAATTTATTGTAAATAACGAAAGGTTAACCTGTCAACGATTGGTTAACAAATTAAACGGTGAAAAATTATGGATAACTTGGTAAAAGTATTTATGCCTATCTTGCAAGGTAAGAAAGAAGTCGTTATCGGCTCAAAAGTCAGTCAAGCCGAATTCGATGCGCTTTCTGAAATTTGCGGAAAAGAAGACCGCTCGATGAGCTATGTTTTGCGAGAGTTGGCTATGCGCGGCTTATCTCTCTACAAACAAGACGGACTTTTGAAATTAACTGAAGACGAAGAAAAAGCAATCACTAACGGCAAGCCGAAAGTTCAAAATAAACTCCGTCCGCAGGAAATGACCGAAGCGGGCGAAGGCGGAAAAGTGAACGACGCGAAAAAGAAAATTAAAAAAGCAGGATGAAATTATGTTCAGAGTCGGAGATTTTGTATTCGATAAACCGAAAGTCGTCGCGTTTGAAAAAGACGCAGATAGCAATGTAACCATTTATTTTGAAGGCGGGCATAAAAAAACCGTTAAAGATAACGAAGCGGAAACAATTTGGAAATTACTTGGCGGCAACCAGCCGGATTATCTCAAAGATAAATAAATTTTATGAACTCTCACAAACTCTTAAAATCTTACTACGTCGAGGCGGTCAATTTTGGTCAAATCGGCGCGGGCAGGGTTGTTCCTTTTGTTCCGCGCAGCGAGCGCAAATGGATTCCGCTTCCGAAAAACGCCCGCGCCTTTGATAAATTCGCCGAGTATGAAGTTTCCGGCGATTCGCTCGAAGGAATCGGTATTTATGACGGCAATTTACTGACTTGTCGGACAAATTTCGAGCTTTCCGAAGTCAAGCCGAATAAGGTTTGCGTTATTTATCTGCGGGTGACCGGTGAGCAAATTGCAAAAATGATAAAGCTCAACCACGACGGAACGCTGACGCTGTTCGGCGCAAACCCGCGTTTCGAGCCGCGCACATATTTTATTGATGAAATAGAAATTCTTGCCTTAGTCGAAGAAGTTAGAAGAAAAGTTTGAACAAATAAAATATGAAATTAGTCCCAATAATTTTTATTCTTATTTTTGGATTGTCAGTGTTTGGGCAGACAGCCGCGCCGACTCCACTGGCTTTTACGCAGTGGAAAGTGCCGGATAAATGTAATATTTGCGACCAGCTAACGATTGAAGGCGCGACTTTTCGGATAATCTCGGACGAAAACCTTTATCTGGCAATTAATCCGACGCTTGAAGGCGGAAATTGGGTAACGGAAGTCTATCTGGCAAACAAATCTGTGCCGCGGTTTGACTTTAACCCGATTGCAAACTCCGGTTTGCTGGCTTGGAAAACGAAGGAAGAATTTCTGAATTCGCAAAAATCGGAAAACTTTATGCCTGTTGACCCTGTTTCAATCGTCAAGAAAATGCAAAAACGCGCAGCTTGGGCAAATGCGCTCGGCGCGCTCGGCGCGGGGATGCAGAAGCAAACCGCAACCGTCAGCACTCAGACAAACGGCACGGCTTCGGTGTATGGCTCAAACGGTCAATCAGCAAGCGGAACTTATAACGGGACTTCCGCCTCGACCGTTACCGCGCCGAACACAGCAGCGCAGGCGCAGGCGCAAAGGCAAGCGCAGCAAAATAATGCCCGCGTCGCATCCACCGGCAATGCGATGCTCGATTCCGCGCTGAAAAACAACACGATTTTTCAAAACAATAAAGTTTTCGGCGATGTTTATTACCCGCACAAAAAGAGTTTCGATGTCGTGGATTTTCGTTTCTTTATTAATGGGCGAGTGTATTCGTTTGTTTATTTTGTCGGCAAAGAGAAAAAGTAAATATGCAGTGGTCACGCCTTAATTCCTGCAAAGTCTCGTTTATCGCGGCAAGTTTCGCGCTTCCTGGTTCGCGCCGTATTGTATTCTTCCTCGGCAACAATCATACCACGAAACTTGCCGCGTCCCAATCGAGCGGCGTGGGCGCGAAATGTTTCGCTGCCGAGTCAAAGAATTTAATAAAAAACAAAAAAAACCAATAACTTGAAATAGGAGAAAAAAATTATGAAAAACCTAGCAACTTTAACTTTTGTTTTAATCTGTATCGCTGCCTTTGCCGGTCAAGCCCGCTCGCAAAGCAATAACTGCACTTACACTTTGAGTTCAGTCGGGCAGAGCTTTGCCAGCAGCGGCGGAACCGCCACCGTTACGGTTTCGACCGCCGATGGCTGCGCTTTTACGGCGACGGTTCAGAACGCCAATTCGTTTTTGACCATTATCGACGGCGCGAGCGGGACGGGCAGCGGAACGGTTAAATTTGCCATTGCCCAAAATACGGGCGCGGCGCGGACGGGAACAATTTTTATTGCCGGGCAAACCTACACGCTCTCGCAAGGCGGCGTCGTGCGGCGCAAAAAGATTCTGCTGTCGCCCGCGCCGACTCAATAAATTTAATTTGCCGGGCAGACCATCATATGAAAACACGCGCCAAATCAAATTACGGGACATTTATCAACCAGCGAATCAAAGCGGCGAAAATCAAGAAATACGATGTCGTCGCTTTAACGGGGATGCACGCCACGACTTTATCCCGCATTATTTCCGGCGAAACGGGCGTCAGCAAACCAAATGCGCTTGGGATTGCCCGCGCCGTCAACCAATTGGCACGCCACGAAGTCATCTCGGAACGCGAGGCGTTATCAAATGCCGGATTCGGTTCGGACGCCGGAGAATCGCGCCGGTTTGCCATCGGCGACGGTTTTGATGTCGTCGTGGACGGCGATAATTTTACCCGCGATGAACTCGCGGAAATTATGGAAAATTTGCGGCTTGCGCTCGAAATTTCTCTGGCGCGAATCGAGCGAAAGGAACACGGAAACGGAGTAAAAAGTTGATAGAAAAGTAGGTCGAGCCAAAAGAGAAGAATTTAATTTCTCTTTATTTTGTTGTCAATAAAGATTTTGCGCCAATTCTCTGCCGTGTTCAGCAATGCTCTGCAAAAGCTTTATTCATCAGTTCGATTCTGATCGCCGCCTCCAAATTCACAACCTGAAATTTTATTGTTTTTTTACTATTAGTCTCAGAGGTTGGATGTCCGTCGCCGCTCCGTCAGAAGCGTCGAATCGAATCGGGACGACTAAAGGTATTATTTCGCCGGGTATTTTTTTACGACTCGCGTCCAGCTCAAGAAAAATTTCCTGTCCTCATTCGACCCCCAGAAAATCAATCAAATCGTTTTCTGTAGTTTGTCTTATATTTTTTATCGACCCGAATTTTTTTAACAACCGACTTCTCTCTTTTTCGCTCGATGCGGGCAAAATGCCAACTAATTCATAAAAATGAGCGGTATCGCGTCCGCTTCGATGAACCGTATTGGCAAGCTTGTGAGTTGCGTCGCGCAGACTGACCAGCATTTGCATCGCTGTGGATTCCGGTTTCATCTCGTAAATTTTGCCGTCTTCAGCTATAAAATGAGAAATTTCGTTGTGTTTGCGCGGCGGCTTAACGGCGGCAATAACGGTGAATTTTCGTCCGCTGAAATTTGATAAAACATTCAAAACCGCATTTAATTGTGATTTTCCGCCGTCAATTAAGATTAAATCCGGCGATTTGTAGTTTGTCTCAAAACTTTTTCTTATTCCTTCAGTTATAGTTTTGAGTTCATTTTTTTCGTTAAGAAACCAATATTCATATTCATCAATTAAAAATTCGCCGTTTTCCCAGACGCATTTTGCCGCAACAAAATTTGTACCGGAAATGTGCGCTACATCGAAACATATGATTCGCCGCGGTAAATACTTTAAGTTAAATTGTTTTTTTAATTGCTGCTGAATACCTTTAAAGTTTGAAAACGGCTTGATTTGCTCAAGATTGAATTCATATTTCGATTGTTTTAAAGCTCTTTCCGTGATTATTTTTTGTTCAGTCGATTTGATGACGCTTATTTTGACCGTTCGGTCTTCACGGTGACTGAGAACTTCGGCTAAAAATTTGCGGCTCGGAAAATCTTCGTTCAGCCGAATTTCTTTCGGCGAGTGAAATTGATAATACTGCCAGAGTAATTCTGACAAAATCTTCTGCGACGTGAAATCTTCAGTTGTTTCAAAAACAAAAACACATGTTCCCAAAATTTTTCTGCCGCGCTGCGTGATGAGCCGAACAAAAACCTGTCCGCCCTTTTCCTCAACTTCAAAACTGTCTACCGCTTCATTTAACCATACTTGCAATTCCTTTTCGCTCCAGGCGCTTTGAGCTTTGAATAAAATATCGCGCCAATATGCGGCTTTTTCAAAATCCAAGATTTTCGCCGCTAATTGAATTTTTTCCAGTAAAACCGTTTGCAAATTTTCTCTTTTGTCTTCCAAAAATAACCGGACAAGTTCCACAAATTCGTCGTAAAGGTTTTTATTGCAAATATCTTCGACACACGGTGCGACGCAACGCTTTTCATAAAACATCGTACAGGGCAGCGGAAAATTCCCGTCAATTGCCACGGTGCAATTTCGCAGGCGAAAAACGCGATTCAGGAAATCGAGCAGGAAACGAACTCGCGTTTCCGATAGAAAAGCGCCGAAATATTCAGCGCCGTCGTTTTCAATTCGGCGGGTAACAAGCAAACGCGAAAATTTTTCGCTTGTTATTTTCAAATGCGGATAAAGTTTTTGATTAGCGAGCGATATGTTGTAAAGCGGTTTTTTTCGGCGAATTGTCTCGGCAAAAACTCTTATTAAAACGGTTTGCGAAGTTTCTGAAAACTCGATTGCCGCGAATTTTATTTTGCCGTGCCGCAAGCTGTGTTCTGAAATAATTTTCCTGACTTCCCTTTTGATATTTTCCGCTACTCCAGCATACAAAGGCGTTTTTTGTTCATCATAAAAACAAAAAACGCCGGTGGCAACAGGCAAAAGCTCGATTTGCTCCGGCGTAATTTTCTTCATTGCTTGCCTGCCTTCTCATAAATTTCCAGCAGCGCGTGAATCGCGTCGAGCGAATCGGCTTCTTCAATCGTTTTATCGTCGCGCCAGCGGAGAATTCGCGGAAAACGGACGGCAACGCCGGATTTATGGCGGCTCGATTTTTGAATCGCTTCAAACGCGAGTTCAAAAACGAGTTTCGGCGTGACGCTGCGCACGGGACCAAAAGTTTCTTTTGTATTTTCACGGACGAATTTGTCGACTTTCCGAATTTCCTTGTCGGTCAAGCCCGAATAAGCCTTGGCGAACGGGACTAGTTCACCTTCCTTCCACACGGCAAACGTGTAATCGGTAAAGAGGTTGGCGCGTTTTCCGGTGCCTTTCTGCGCGTAGAGCAAAACCGCGTCAATCGTGAAAGGGTCGATTTTCCATTTCCACCAATCGCCGCGGTGCCGCCCGACGCGATAAGGCGAATCGAGTTTTTTGAGCATCAAGCCTTCGACTTTTAAGGAACGGCTATTCTCTCTTTTTTCGGCTAACTGTTCCCAACTTTCGGATTTTACCGGCTCGGTAATGCGTATAACATTTTTCGCGCCGGCATCGAGATTTTCGACGACTCGTTCTAAAATCCCGCGTCTCTTTTCAAACTCGGCAGTCCGTATATCTTCCTCGGCATATTCCAATACGTCATAACATTGAACGATGACGGGAATTTCAGCCAGCATTTTCGCCGAAATGTTTTTTCGCCCGATTCGTTTTTGCAATTCCGTAAACGGCAAAACTTTATCTTCGCGCCAGGGTAAAATTTCGCCGTCCAAAACCGTACCGTTCGGCACAAACTGGGCGGCGGCGGCAATTTCGGGAAAGCGTTCGGTTATTAAATCTTCGCCGCGCGACCAAAGAAAAACCTGATTTTCCCGTTTGATAATCTGGACGCGAATGCCGTCCCATTTCCACTCGGCTTGCCAATCTTTAACTTCGCCGAGTTTATCTAAAGGAAAATCAATTTGATGCGCCAGGTGAAACGGAAAAGGACGCGCAATCGGTTTTTCGTCGGCGTCCATTTCCGAAGTGACGACTTTTTCGTAAAACTCTGCTGTCGGTTCCCAGCTTCCCATAAGACGCTGCGCGATAATATCGGTCGGGACATTGTTTATTTGTGAAAGAGCGCGCGTTACTAAAAGCTGCGACACGCCGACGCGAAAACTGCCGGAAATCAGTTTGTTGTAAACGAGTCGCTGCGAATAATTCATTGCCTGCCAGGACGATAAAACTTCTTCGTACTGCGTTGTCTGTTCGGCGGCGCGAAGCGGCAAAAGTCTTTTTTCAATCAAAATATGAAGCGGCGTTTCATCGACGCTCGCATTATTCGGCAGCAAAAGCGCGATGGTTTCCGCGCCGTCGCCGACCGTATCGCGCGATTCTTCATAAAGCCATTCTGGAATGTCGGAAATCTCAATCGCCCACTCGCGCAGCTTTTTCGACGGCACGATTTGTCTCGGTTTTCTGCCCGATAAAAAATATAAAGCCCACGCCGCGTCACGGGCGTCGGCGCGTTCAAAATAAAACTTGAGCGCTTCGACCTTTTCGTTGGTTTTATTGGTCTGTTCGAGTTCGATGTAAAGCTCTGTAAATAATTTCATTTGATTAATCAATTGGCGAATCGAGTTCCAGACACATCATAAAAGCCGCGTTTTCAACTTTGGTTTTCTTTGTTTCATAATGTTTGAAACCGACTTTTTCATAACATCTAATCGCTCTTTTATTTTCCGGCGACAGATCGAGAATGATTTGGCGCGGTTGGTGTCGCCGCATTATTAATTCAACAAACATTTTGATTGTTTTTTCGCCGACGCCGCGATTCACGTAACCCGCCTCGCCGATGAATTGGTCAATTTCGATAATATCTTTCGACACCAAATAATACTGGAAATAGCCGATTGGTTTTTCGACAGTTTCGATTACTTCAAGCAGTATAAATCTAAATAAATTATCAACTTCCTTTCCGTAATGAAATGTAACTTTTTCTATCGTATCGTCGCCGTCGTTCCACCATTGTTTGACGTGATCTTTTGAAAGCCATTCAAACATTAACGAAAAATCTTTGGATGTCAGCAATCTAAACTTGAACATTTCTATTGATTTTCAATTTCCTTTTCGTGAAAATCGGTAGCTAAAACTTCATCGAGCGCGTCTTCATCGCCGACGAACTGCGTTTGCAAAGGCTTGGCATTCATTCCGCTTTCATTTAGCCAACGCACGAGTTCGGGAATAAATCCGTGCGTGACGAAAACCGTCTCGGCGTTTGTTTCACGAATCGCAATTTGCAGCTCCGTCCAATCGGCGTGATCTGATAAAACAAAGCCGCGGTCAACCGCTTTACGACGCCGTGCGCCACGCACAATCATCCAGCCCGATGCGAACCCGGTTGAATGCGCGCCGAACCGTCTCAGCCAAGTCGAACCAGCCGCCGACGGCGGAGCGACGACGAGCGAACCGGCAAAATCTTTTTTGTTTTCGACTGCGCCAACATATTTCGTTTCCGGCAAATCGACGCCGCTCTCCCGATACGCTTCAGTCAACCTTTCGACTGCGCCGTGCGTGAAAATTTTCCCGATATTACGGTCAATTCCATTCATCACTCTCTGCGCTTTTCCCAGAGAATAAGCAAAAATCACTGAAACTTTTCCTTTTTCCTGATTGCGCCGCCACCAATCGTTTATTTGCTCGAAAATTATTTTCGTCGGCGTCCAGCGGTAAATCGGCAAACCGAATGTCGCTTCGGTGATAAATTTATGACAGCGAACCTGTTCAAATGGCGAGCAGGTTGCATCGGGCGTGAGTTTATAATCGCCGGAGACGACCCAAATTTCGCCTTTGAACTCGATGCGAACCTGCGCCGAACCGAGAACGTGACCAGCCGGATGAAACGAAATTTTCACTCCGTTCATATTTCGTGTTTCGCCATACGAAGCGGTTTCGATTTTTGCGTCGTCGCCAATGCGAATTCTCGAAAGCCGCTCGCCTTCTTTCGGTACGAGATAGTCTTGATTGCCGCGATAACTATGGTCGGCGTGCGCGTGCGTCACGACGGCTCTTTGAACCGGAAGCCAAGGGTCGATATAAAAATCGCCGCGCTCGCAATACAAGCCGTTTTTCTTTAATGTTATCAAGCTGTTTTTTATACTCATTGCATAAATTTTATCTCAAACGGCGGTTAAATTTAATTTGAAATTACAATTATTTATCATAGAATTTATCTTTAACTTTTCAGCGCAAAAGTTTATGATTATAAATGGCTTCCAAAGCCTTCAACAAGTGCTTCCGATATTCACATCTAAATGCCTGCCTTTCAAGGATTTCAATCAATGAATCTTTTCTCCACAACTTTTGAAACTATGACTAATTTGCCTGAAACAGTTGCTTATATTTTCATTTTCATTTTTGGTTCCGTCGTCGGTAGTTTTCTTAATGTCGTCATACACCGCGTTCCGAACGAAGAATCAATCGTTTTTCCCAATTCGGCGTGTCCGAATTGCAAAAAACCGATTAAACCTTACGACAATATTCCAATTCTCAGTTGGCTGATTCTGGGCGGAAAATGCCGCAATTGCAAAACACCGATTTCGCCGCGGTATCTTTTGGTCGAACTTTTGACGGGACTGATTTTTTTACTTGTCTACTGGTCAATCGGATTAAATCCGTTTTTGCCAATTGCTTTAACTTTTGTAGCAGCAATCGTTTCGCTCATTTTTATTGATGCGGAACATATGATTTTACCGAATGTTATAACCTACCCGCTGCTTGTCCTCGCACTATTGATTCGAATTACTTTCCCGCTTTTTTTCGGTGCGGCTTATTTTAGCGATTTCAAAATTTTTCCGTTAAATCAAATGTCCGGTTTTCCAATCTGGCTCGTCTCTCTCTCAGGCGCATTTTTGGGCGCGATTGTCGGCGGCGGATTTTTATGGTTGGTCGGCGCAATCTGGAAAAAATTGCGCGGAGTCGATGCGATGGGTTTAGGCGACGTTAAAATGATGTTTGCCGTCGGCGCATTGCTCGGCTGGCGATTGACGCTTTTGTCGATTTTTATCGGAGCGTTCGCCGGTGCCGTTATCGGCGTTGTGTTGATTGCCCGCCAGAGAGAAAAAGATTTTCAGACGCAAATTCCGTTCGGGATATTTCTCGGTATCGGTTCGATTTTATCGCTTCTTTTCGGCGAGCAAATTATTCATTGGTATGTAAATAACTTTTTGCCTTAATTTTCAACTGATTTGACTGCTTTTTCCATGCAAGTTGCCGAGCAGTAAGAGATTTTCGAGCGTAGATTCAAAGCATTTTTTTGTGGAATCCAAGTTCCGCATTTAGCGCATTTAACCAGCGAAACATCACGTAAATTCTTCTGTCTTTCAATCTGCTTTTCAGGCGGTTTGCCAGCCACACGCATTTTCCGGAACATTTTAAAAATGTAAACCGCAGTTTGGATTTGATTGCGATAACGAATTGCGATAAAAGTCCACAAAATAAAAAGCAGACTTAATATAATCAACCACTTCATTGTTTTTCAAGATTGTTTTTACTCTGCGAGATTTGTGAGATTAAGTCCGGCAAATTTTCGTTATTTTGATTTACATTTTTTAAGACTTCTAAATATTTCTCAGCTTCGGTCGACTTGTTTTCACTAATCAAGGCTTGAGTTATGACTTGTAGGGTTTTTTCGTGCCTGGCGTTTAGTTGAAGAGATTTTTGAAACTCGACAATCGCTCTTTCGGTTTCGGGTGGATTCATTAAAAAATAAGTTAAACCCAAATCTGTTCTAACGTCGGCATCATTGCGTTTCAGCTCGAGCGCTTTTTGATAAAATTTGCGCGCCTTTTGAAAATTTTCATTGTCTTTCTTGAAATAACCGATGTCGAAATATAAATTTCCGAGTCCGGCAATGACATCGTAATCTTCAGAATTAATTTCATTAGCGCGGTTGAGCATCCGCGCGACATCTTCAAGCAATTTCGTGTCTTTTTTTACTGCCGCATATCGATATAAAGCCAAACCTAAACCTTTTTGGAAAGCAAAATCGTTCGGATTGCGGTCGGCTTCGGCAATTTTTTGCGCGATTTCATCGTCGCTTAAAGAATTTTCCGATTCATTTTGTCCAATTGCCGATTGAGAAGTTTTCAGACGTTCGTTTTCCCCTCGCAATAAGTTTAACTCGTTTCGGTTCAGCGCGTTTGCAAGTAAAAATCCTCCGATAAAACTCACGATTACAGCGGCAATCGAAAGCAGTAAAACTTTTGTTTTCATTTCTAAAAATTTTAACAAAAATGATTTTAAAAAGCGAAAAGCGTCGCAATTCAAACACAACGACGCATTTCGGCTTACAACTTTTAAAAATTATTTTTTATCTTCAGTCTTACCGGTGAAAGGCAAATCTTCGGCGCGGCGGCGAATCGGCGGGTCGGTCGAACGACGGCGCGGAACCGCCACCGTATCATTTCTACGGTCGACGCTGCCGGACGGCAATCCTTTGCCATGAACGGCTTCGACTAAAATTCGCGTAATTTCCTGTGAAAGCGTGCGATGCTCGGCGGCGGCGCGGCGGCGCAACGATTCTTTCAGTTCATTCGGAACATAAGCTCCGATAAATACGCCTTTTCGGTTTGTCATAAATAAATTGTTTTCTCCTCAGTTTTAAAAGTTACAAAAAAATGTCAGGCAAGCCGCAACAAATCTATAAGCCGAATTTTGTGTCTATGAAATAGACGGCAATCATTCATCTAGGCTGTTTGTTGCCAAACAGCTCAAGCGACCTACCCGAAAACGCCGTCCGAATTGCTTCGGACTTTTGAGCGGGCAACTCATAAAAGCGTTTTTCTATTTGGTCTTGCACCGCGAGAAGTTTGCCTAGCCGCGCCTGTTACCAAACGCGCTGGTGCGCTCTTACCGCACCGTTTCACCCATCACTTTCGATTAAAAAAGCTGGTTTGTTTTCTGTTGCACTTGTTGTCGTCGGATTTTTACATCTAACGCCCGGTCATTATCCGGCTCGCTGCCCTTCGGTGTTCGGACTTTCCTCTTTAAGATATTATCGAAAAGCGACTGCCCGATTTGTTTCGTTTGCCTGACAAAATGATATTAACAAAAAGTGTTCAACAAATACAATTAGAGTTTATAAAGTTTTGTAATATAAAGAATCGGTAAGAGGCAATAATTTCTTAGTTTTTTTTTATTTACATTAACATTCTTTCAGTTAATTTCCGACTTCAATGGTGTCGCCGGCTTGAACAATCGGGTCGGGAGCTTTTCCGCCCTGTATCGCTTTGAAATCAAACTCGTTCGGCGTCAACAAACCATCGATATTTTTTCGGCGAATGATAATTTTTTTAACCGTGTTTTTACGCAAGCCGCCGCAAGCTAAAATCGCCTGCGTTAAAGTCAAGCCTTGATGGAAATCTTTTTGTCCGGCTGAGACGATGTTTCCGCCGATGTAGAAAAATTGAGGTATCCCGAAAGCAGTTTCCTTATTTTCAACCGACTTAAATTCGACAATATCGCCCGGGAAAATCAAAACGTTGTCGTTTTTAGCGTCGTTTAAGTCGAGAATTTCGCTTTCGGAATTTTTGTGTTTGATAACCGCTTGATTTGCTTTCGGTTGGATAACTGCTTCGGCGCGGACGAAATAAAGCGGCATCGCCTCGCGCGGCAAAAACTTTTCACCGGCTTTTTCGACCATACCGAGAACGGTAATCGAATGGCTCGCGTGTTCACGCACTTTAACGGAAACCTGCGGATTTTCAAAAATCTTTATTTTTTCCTTTAATAAATCTTCAATATCATCGCTCGTCAGTCCGGCGACTGCGACCATTTGTCCGGCAAGAGCGTAATCAATCGTGCCGTCGTTCAAAACCGTAAAATAATTAGCGGAATTGGACGAGGAATTTTGCAAACTGATAAATAAAATATCACCGACGCCGACTTTATAAATTTCCGTCGGCGAAACAGCCGCGGCGTTTGCGCGCTTAGCAATTTCCAGAGTCTTTCTGGCTATCGACGAATTTTCCGGCTGACCGCCGCCCACAGCGACATTTCCCTTACCCGGATTGTTTTCGGCATCAGTCGTCGCATTGATTTTTGTAACAGTTTCAGAATTCGCCGGTTGATTTTTATTTTCGGCGGCGCTCGGTCTCGTTTTGGTTTTAGGATTTTGAGAGTAACCGAAATTAACTCGCTTCACGGGATTTTCAGTTGTTTGAGCAAAGCTATTTCCAGCTGCCGCAAGAATTCCGACGCTTACAAATAATAAACTTTTCAACATTATTTTGGACATAAAACTAGTTCTACAAGAGAAATTTTCGGGAAATTTCTTGGCTCAAGACCGGAAATTGTTTTGATAAAATACAAGATAAAACACATCGGTTTTTTGAGCAAGCTATTTTTTTTTATTTCGGTTTTATAACCGCTGTTTCTATAAAAGCTCAAAACGTCGTATTTTCTATTTTTCTCGATTATTTATCTTTCATCGGGGGTAAGTTGTCAGGCGAGAAAAGATGCGACCATTTTTTCAGAAATAGTTCGGTGACGAGCCGTTCGACCGCATCGGCTGTTTTGCATTTTAACAACTGTCCGGCAATTTCCCGCGCTTCTTCAAAAGCAATCGCCGAAATTGTTTGTCTCACGCGCTGTATCGAGTTCGGATTCATACTCAATTCAACTGCGCCGAGTCCGACTAAAATTGCGGCGTAAATGGGGGAACCAGCCATCTCGCCGCAAATCATCAGCGGAATCCGGCACGCTTCCGCCGCGTCGATGACTTTTTTTATCGAACGCAAAACCGCCGGATGAAGTGTGCGAAAACAATCGGCAACCGATTCGTTGTCGCGGTCGACGGCTAATAGATACTGTACCAAATCATTTGTACCGAGACATAAAAAATCAACTGTTTCGGCGATTTCTTCGACGATAAAAATCGTTGCCGGAACTTCAATCATAATACCGATTCGCGGATTTCCGAATCGCATTTTCCGATTTCTCAATTTTTGCTTTTCTTCATCTAAAATCGCTTTGGTCAGCAAAATTTCCGAAACATCAGAAATCATCGGCAGGATAATATCAATTTCGTCGGCGACGGATGCCTGTAGAATTGCACCGAGTTGAATGTGCAGTTGTTCTTTCTGCAATAACCCTGAACGAATGCCGCGCAGCCCGAGCGCCGGATTTTGCTCTTTTTCCGCGCTTGTTTCCGTTACCTGCTCTATGTTCAAATCAAATGTTCGTATGCAAACGCCGTCTTTTCCAACCAGTTTTGCCGTTCTTTTATACGCTTCTATTTGCTCGTCTTCAGTCGGAAAACCTTTATACAAGTTAAATAGAGATTCGGAACGATACAATCCTATTCCCTTTGCGCCGTATTGTTTTGCCTTGAGATAACCAGCCGGCAAATCAACGTTGGCGCGAATTATTACTTCGCGTTCGTCGAGAGTTTTAAGCGGTGATTTTGTTTGTTCAGTAATCTCCGCATTGATTTCTCGAAACTCTTCAGCCGCCAGTTTAAATTTTTGGGCAGTCTCCTTTTTCGGGTTTAAAATGACTTGTCCGGTAAAACCATCGACAATTAGTTCATCGCCGGTTTGAATGCGCCGCATAATTCCTTTCAAACCGGTTACGACAGGCAAATTTAATTCACGCGCCAAAATAAAAGCGTGTGATGTCCAGCCGCCTTTTTCCGTGATAATCGCTTGCGGACGGCTGGCGTTTAATTCAATTAAAGTCGAAGGTTTAATCTCCACCGCGGCAATTATCGAATTTTTTTCTAATTTAATGCTTGCCGTTTCAGCTCCGCCCAAAGCGTTTTGAATACGTTCCGTAACATCTTCAATGTCGGCAAATCGGTCTTGAAAATACGCGTCACCGATAGTTTTGAAACCGGCGATAATACCATCTGTCACGGTTTTGACCGCCCATTCAGCATTAATTTTCTGGGTTTTGAGGGCATTTTCAATTTTAGAAAGCAATAATTTGTCTTTGAGTATCAACAGATGCGCGTCAAAAATACTCGTTTTATTTTCTCCAGCGAATTCAGATTTTAGAGCATTTATATTTTCCAGTTGACTTTCAGCAAACTGAACAGCAAGGCGAAAACGAATCAGTTCTTTCTCTATTTCGGAATTCTTTAAATCGATACGATAGAACTGTCTTTTATGACCGTGTAGACAAACGACTTTACCGACGGCAATGCCTCTCGAAACCGCGCGGGCGTTTAAAATCGTTTCTATGTTTTTTTTTCTTGAGAGCGAGGCTTGATTATTTGCTTCAGTAACAATCATTGTGCGTGAAAATAAAAGAAAATTAGAAAGCTAAATTACTGAATCCAAATTTATTAGCTTCCAAAATCGACATTAAACCCGCTGCCGCCGCTGCCGCTTTGAGATGGAAAGAAAGGTTTAAGAAGTCCGGCAAAGGCTCTGAGATTTCTGGTTTGAATAAGAATCTCGCCCGGACCGGAAAATTCCGCGACCAAGCCTTCGCCGCTCAAAAAACTTCTGAAAAATCCGCTTTTCGCTGCTTTTCGCAAGTTATACTGCATTTGACCTTCCCAGGCGACGAGGTGTCCGGTATCGACGACGTATTGTTCGCCGTCTCGCAAAGTTTTTCGGTGAATGGCGCCGAATGAGGAAACAAGAAGAAGTCCGGTTCCGGTAATTTGAAGTAGAAATAAACCTTCGCCGCCGAGCCACGATTTAGCGCCGCCGAACTTTGTATCGACCTGTAAACTAGTATCTCCAGCCAGATAGGAACTCGACTGCACCATAAAAGTCTGGTTATTCATCTCGATTCCGGCGACATCGCCGGGCGCGCCGGGCGCGAAGGTCACTTCGCCCGCGCCGTTTTTTGCCGTAAAAGTCGAAACGAAAGCCGACTCGCCGCCGACCGCGCGTTTGAGCGCTCCGAAAACTCCGCCTTTCATTTCAGAATAGAGATCCACATTCGCCGACATCGAAACCATCGCGCCCGCCTCCGCCGAAATTGATTGTTCGGGCTGTAAATTGACGACCGCTAAGGCGAAAGAACCTTGATGATTGATTTCCCAACTATAACCGCGACCTTGCCCGCGTCCGTCGGCGTCAAAATGAAACGCCTCGCGTCCTTGCGATTGTCGATTGCCGAAATTCGGAGGCTGACTTTCAATGTTATTCGGCTCCTGTGAATTGGAGTAACTCGATGACGGTTGATTTTGCGCCGGATTCGGCGGCGTTACCGTAGAAGGCATTTGATAACCGCAATTGCCGCAGAAACGGGCATCGGGTAAAAGTATAGAGTTACATTTCGGACAATTCATTGTCTTTTATTAGCCGCAAATAACCGAAAATCAAGTATTTTAACCTGAATTTTTTTCATTATCAGTTATTAGTTATCAACTAATTTTCACTCCTTTCGATTTTTCGGTAATAATTTGACAGGCTTCTTCCGCCGTTTGCGCAAAATCGAGCCAGGCGACATCGGCATCGCTGACCGCCAAATTTTTCTGCCAGCATTCGACCACCGGTCGCCAACAATCACCGAGCAGAACGAGCGGTCGGCGGTCAATGACGCCGGTTTGCAGCTTATTCCAAACGAGCGAAATTTCCGTTACCGTTCCCATTCCGCCGCGAATAGCGATAAATCCGACCGAACGCATTATCAAATTTTGCAAACGGTCGTAAAAATGATTAGTGGCGACTTTATCGGTCAAATAACGATTCGGCTCGGATTTAAACTGATTCATCACGATTCCGAAAACACGTCCGCCTTTTTCGCGCGCACCGCGTGACGCCGCTTCCATCACGCCCAAATAACCGCCCGTGCAAATGGTGAAGCCGGCTTCGGCAAGTCTCGCGCCGACATCTTTCGCCTGTTGATATTCAACGGAATTTTCAGTGCAGCGCGAACCGCCGAAGATTGTTACGATTTTGTCCTGTGTCGTTTCCATCACTTTTTTTATTTGAAATTAGTCTTTGTTAAATAGTCAGTTGTTGATTATAACCGACTATCTGCCCGCAAACAAAACTTTTATATTTTGACGAGATTTTCATCGGACATCGAATTTCCCGCTTCGAGAACGGCACGGTTCGTGTCGGTGAAAAATAAAATAATGCTTCCGACGATAAAAAACACGATTAGCGCGAGAATCGCCGGACGATACGAGTTGGTCATTTGCGCGACAAAGCCGAAAACAATCGGACCGATCCAGGAAGTTCCGCGTTCGGAAATTTCATAAATGCCGAAAAACGAAGATTCGCGCCCCTCGGGAATCATCTGTGAAAAAAGCGAGCGCGAAAGCGCCTGAGAGCCGCCCAAAACAAAGCCGATTAATCCGCTCATCAAATAGGCTTCGTTTTTCGTCTGCAAAAATGCGTAAGCGTAGATGACGACGAGCGACCAAATGACGAGAGAAATGATTATCGCCGTCTTAGAATTGGTAAAATGCGCGATTCTTTCAAAGACGAACGCGCCGACAAAAGCAGCGATTTGGGCAATGAGAAAAGCGATAATCAGTATTTTGTCGTGTTCGCTTTCCGAGATATTTGCGTCTTTCATCAGAACTTCCTGCACGATAAATATTGAAGAAGCCGTGATGACGGTTTGAATGCCGTCGTTATAAAGCAAATAAGCAATCAGAAATCTCAGAGTTTGTTTTAATTTAAAAAGCTCGCGGAAAGTTTCTCCTAACTCGCCAAATCCGGCGGCGATATAGTTTTTTCCAATTGGAACATCACGCGCCGGTTTCCGTCGTTTCAATAAGGAAAATGTTATTAACGCAAATCCGCCCCACCAAAGTCCCGCCGTCAGCAGACAAATGCGCACGGCTAAACCGGTCGAGATGCCGAGCGAGTCGGCGTAGGTGAGAAAAATTAAATTGGCGAAAAGAACCAGCACACCGCTCGCGTAACCTGCCGCAAATCCCCAACTCGAAATTTTGTCGCGTTTATCTTCGGTCGTTATGTCGGAAAGAAAAGAGTTGTAAAAAACGATTGACGCGCCCGCGCTTAAATTTGAAACGATAAATAGTGCCGAGCCTAAAAGGTAAAGATTGCCTTCGACAAAAAACAACAGACAACAGGCGATTGTTCCCAAATAACAGAAAAAAGCCATAAAGGTTTTTTTCAGATTCGTATAATCGGCAATCGCGCCCATCACGGGCAGAAAGAAAATTTGCAGAAAAACCGATAAGCCAACCGCATAGGGAAAAAGAGATTTCGCCGTCACCAAATCATAACTGCCGAGGTGAATGACGACGCCGTTTTCGCCGACGGATTTTTGGGCTAAATCCGTGATGTATTTCCCGATTAAAACGGCGACGACGGTCGTAAAAAAAACCGAATTTGCCCAATCATACGCGAGCCAGCCGAAAATTTCGCGGCGGTCGTTTTTCATTAATGGCACTTGTTGCATAAATTATACGGGAAGTTAAATTTGCGGATTTATCACATTCGTCCAAAGCAACACCAAAATTGCAGTTCCGAGAACGAGACGATAAATGATGAAAATCGCGGTCGAATTTTTTCGCAGAAACGCCAGCAGAAGCCAAATTGAAAGATAACCGACTATCGCCGCGACGATTGTCCCGGTTAGCAAAGGGGCAAAACTCTCCGGCGGCAATAGATGCCACGCTTCTTTTAGTTCCAGAAGACCACTCGCCGCGATTGCCGGAATTGATAACAGAAAGGAAAATCTGGCGGCGGCTTCGCGTTTTTGTCCGGCGAAAAGTCCGCCCATAATCGTCGAACCCGAACGGCTCGCGCCGGGAAGCAGCGCCAAAACCTGGGCAAAACCGACTGCCAGCGCGTCAATTATGCCAAAATCCTTTATTTCCTTGCGGCGGCTTCCGACGGTTTCGGCAATTGCCAGCAGAATCGCCACCGCAATCATCATCGTGGCGATAATCCAGAGATTTTTAAGCGCCGCGCCTTCGATGACCTTTTTAAAAACCAAGCCGAGCGTTCCAATCGGAATCGAACCCAAAATTATCAGCCAGCCGAGCCACGCTTCTTCGGACAGCCAAATCGGGCGCACGCCGTGCGTGCCGGAAAATCTGACGTTTCGTTTGCGCGTCAGCAAATTCCAGTGGTCGCGGACAAAAGCGGCAAAAATACTCAAAATATCCGGCGCGAAATAAATGAGAACGGCAAGCAAGGTACCGAGTTGCAGAACGGCTATCGTCGCCGTAATTTGTTCGGCTTGTCCCTCGTAAAGATTGGTGAAACGGCTGGCGAAAACAAGATGCGCCGTCGAGCTAATCGGAATAAATTCGGTCAAACCCTGAACGATGCCGAGTATTATCGCTTGTAAAAAATTCATATTAATCGGGTGGAAACGCTTGCGAGGCTTTTAGGATTTTCCGCTTTTCGATTGCATTCGTCAAAGCAAAAGATTCGATTCAATTCAATTTTTTTCTGAAACTCCAAGCGTGTTAACAAACAAAACCGACTTTTCAGTTGGCATTAAAATTAATTTAAATTTCAGGTTTTTTGACGGGTTTACCGGAATGAAAAAAGAAAGGTAAATTTTTGCCGTCTGTGATTCTCCATTGTTTAAAAACAATTCTTGATTATATTCTCTGCTAAAGATTTTTCGGGTTTGGTAAAAAACTCGATTTCAATACGACTCGGAGCCGAGCATATCCGGGCGCATTTTTAACATTTTTGTTTTTTTATTTTATTCTCGAAACCGGGCGCGTCCGGCAATTCTATCGTAAAGCCACGCCGGAAAAACTCTGCCCGCGCGAACAAAGGTTGCTAATTGCCAGGGAAATGCGGCGAATTTTTTTTGTTTTTCAATTGCATTAAGAAAATGCGGAACGGAATCTTCGAGTTCCATTAAAAACGGCATTTTGTTTTCGCGCCCCGCTGTCAGAGGCGTTTTGATAAAGCCGGGTTGAATTATCGTGACACTCACGCCATTGTTCTGAACATCGAGCCGGACGCTTTCAAAAAACGCCGTCATTCCCGCTTTGCTCGCCGAATAAGCGGCGGATTTCGGAAGCCCGCGAAAACCCGCCAAACTGGAAATTGCGACGAGTTGACCGCTTTTATTTGTAAGCATTGAAGGCAAAACGGCGGAAACCGCATTGACCGCGCCGAGCAGATTGATGTTGATAACTTTAGCAACCGCTTCGGGATTGAAGTTTCGCGTTTCGGTATTATTTCCGCCGATTCCGGCGTTGGCAATCAAAATGTCTATCTTGCCGAACTCGTTTCGCAAAGACTGCGCCGCCTCCGCAACGGCTTTCGCGTCCGTTACGTCAGCCGCGAAGTAACGCGCCGTTCCGCTGTTTTGCTTACACTTTTCAGTAAGTTCCCTTAATAATTCTTCGCGCCGTGCCAGCAAAGCGAGAATTGCTCCGCGCTTCGCTATTTCCAAACTCAACGCTTCGCCAATTCCGCTCGATGCGCCGGTTAGAAATACGACTTTGTCTTTCCAAAACATATATTTTTGAAACAGAATTCACAACGCGAACTGTTTTAAAGTACTTTGCCTGAAAAACTCTGCGACTAAATTGTTAACACAATTCTTCAACAAAATCCCCTAAAATTTTTAAGGTTTTTGCTAAATCATTTTGTTTTATTAAAAGATGGTCGCGTGAAAATGCCGATAATACGACGATTGAAATGTCGGCTTCGGCGAGAATTTTTGTGATTTGCGCCAGGAATCCGATTGTTTCAAATCCCAATTCAACGTCGAAACTCAAAAGCCGAAAATTCCCCTGCGTCTTTGCGTCTCGAATCGCGTGGCGAACGGTTTTGAAGTCAATATCATCGACGAGCAGCGTAACTTCCCATTTATCACGAAAAATCATAAACGGCGCCGTCATTCGCGGTGAAAGTTCGGGATTTTCCAGCAGTTTCAACCAGTCCTGCTCTTTTAGCGAAATTAAAAAAAATGTTTCCGGCGCGACTTCGACGCGGGTTCGGCGCAAAATTTCCGTCGGCGTTAGATATTGATCTGTATTCATCGGAAAAATCAACCGAAATAATTTCAAAGCCCGCCGCAGTTTAATAAAAGTATCGGTTATAACTTTTTATAAAAGATGCCAATCGTTAAATTAAACCTCAACAACCGTCGAAACAATCACGGGTTTCGTTCCCGTCGCCTGCTGAATCAACCGTTTCAAGTGAACGCGCAAAGTCTCCGCCATAAAATTTTTATCCTGAAAATTTTCGCGTTTTGTATCGGCGACGACTTCGGCAATCGACTTGCGGGCGTTTTGTAAAAGACCGTTGAGCGGATTGATTCCGGCAACGCCTTGAACGGTAATTTGCGGCTCTGACTTGAGTTTTTTTGTTTCTTTATCAACCGCGACAACCAATGTAATCAAACCGCTGAAACCCAGTTTTTTGCGCTCGCGGACGATTTCGTAATCAATTTCTTCGGATACTGCTTCGTCGATAAACGCTTTGCCGATGTCGTTGTGCGCGACGACTCGCGCCGCATCGCCATCAAGTTCGAGTACATCGCCGTTTTCAATCAAAATTACATTTTCGTCAGTGTAACCTTCGATATGATTTTTGATAAATTCCTTGTGACGGAAAAGCATCCGGTATTCGCCGTGAATCGGCACGACAAATTTCGGACGCACGGTTTCGGTCATTATTTTGATGTCTTCCTGCGAAGCGTGACCGGAGACGTGAATTAAGCGGCGTTTTTCTTCGATGATATTGCCGCCGTGTTTGTAAATTTCTCCGATGAGCCTCGAAATCGCGCGGTCGTTGCCCGGAATTATTCTGGCTGACAAAATCACCGTGTCGCCTTTTTCAATCGCTAATCCTTTATAACTTCCCGACGCCATATTCCACAGCGCCGCGCGCGATTCGCCCTGCGAACCCGTGACGAGATAGACGATTTCATCATCGTCCAGCGTTCGCGATTCGCCGAGTTCGACTAAAGTATTATGCGGAATATTGAGCAAGCCCAAATCGGTGGCAATCTCGACGTTTTTCATCATCGAACGCCCCAGCACGCAAACTCTCCGGTCAAAAGCGTGCGCGACATCGAAAACGACTTGCAGACGATGAAGCGAAGAAGAAAAAGTCGAAACGATAATTCTGCCTTCAGCCGTCGCAAAAATCTCTTCAAACGCCGGGATTACAGCGCGTTCCGAAGGCGTTCTGCCTTCAACGGTGGCGTTTGTCGAATCAGCCAAAAGAGCTAAAACGCCTTCGTCGCCGTATTTTTTCAAAGTCTTTAAATCGTAAGGCTTGCCGATAACCGGCGTTTCGTCGATTTTATAATCACCCGTGTGAATAATCGTGCCGACCGGCGTTTTTATCGCTAAAGAGAAACAATCGACGAGCGAATGCGAAGCGTAAATATATTCGATTGTGAAACTGCCGATTTCCGATATGTCGTTCGCTTCGACGCGATGCAGCAAAACGTCGTCGAGCATTTTGTGTTCGGAAAGTCGTTTGTCGGCTAAGGCAATCGTAAAGCGCGAAGCGTAAACGGGAAGGTTGAACTTTTTCAGAAAATACGGCAGCGCGCCGATATGGTCTTCATGTCCGTGCGTTAAAATCAAAGCCGTCAAATCGCCGGCGTATTGGTCTAAAAAATCGAAGTTGGGAATTGAAATATCAACTCCGTAAGGCGTCTCTTCGGGAAAACCCATTCCAGCATCGACGATAATCATTTCGTCGCCGTAGCGGATTCCCATACAGTTCATACCGAATTCGCCGATGCCGCCGAGCGGTATTATTTCAAGTTTGTTCACTTATAATTTTTACTCTCTTTATTTTAGTTTTTCGATTTTAACACACAACTTGAAAAATAGGCTCGACCTTCCGAATAATGTTTGTAAACTAATCGAAAATGAACGAGTTATACTATATTTCTAAAGATGTAACTCGAATCTTCTCGCTAAACAAATCCATTCTTCGAGCGTTAAAGTTTCGGCGCGCCGGTTTGAATCAATTTGGCATTCGTTAAAGACGCGTTCGACATCAACAAATTTATTTTTCAAATTATTAAATATCGTTTTTCTCTTTTGCAGAAAACTCGCACTGACCACCTTGCGGAACAAATTTTCATTTTCTACGCTAATTTCATTGACGTTTTTCGTTATCAGACGCATAACCGAACTCCAGACTTTTGGCGCTGGACGAAATGCGTTTGGCGGAACGTCAAAAAGTTGATCAGCCGTTAAATAAGCTTCGGTCAAAACCGTTAAAAATCCTCGCTCCGAATTGCTCGGTTGCGCCGTGATGCGTCGGACTACTTCGCGCTGAAACATTAAAATCATTTCGGAAAAACAATCTCTCTGCTCGATTAATTTTTGCAAAATTGCGGTTGAAATATAGAAAGGAAGATTGGCGACTAATTTGACATTTATTGTTTTGTCTTCGACTTTGGTAAATCTATGAAAATCAATTTCGAGCGCGTCGGATTGAACGAGCTTAAAATTTTCTTTTTCGCCGAATTTTTCCTGTAAAACCGGAATCAAATCTCTGTCCAACTCAATAGCGATAACGTTTGCGCCGCTTTCGACGAGTTTTTCCGTCAGCGCGCCGCGTCCGGCGCCGATTTCAATAATCGTTTCGTTTTTAGCTGGATTGAGCGCAGAGATTATTTTATCGATATAATTTTGGTCGACCAGAAAATTTTGACCGAAAGATTTTTTGGCGAAAACCGGTTTTCGGGCTTTTTGATTCGGGTTTTGGACTTTAAATTTATTCATTCCATTTCGGATAACCCGTAATTTCCAAATCTTCTTCGTGTTTGCTGATTTCGACATCGCGCACACGCATCGCGCCGGAGATTTGCTGCGCGCCTTGTCCGCCGATTGCCGTCGGCGCGTCTTTACCGCCGATTATTATCGGCGCGATAAAAAACGAAACTTTATCAACCAGTCTGGCGTCAAAAAACGCGCCCGCCACCGCCGCGCCGCCCTCGACTAGAAGGCTGTTTAGATTCTGCTTGCCGAGTTCCTGTAAAACGCCGAAAAGGTTTCTTCCGCCTTCGGCAATCTGGGCGATTTTAACTCCTTCGTCTCTCAAAAGTTTAATTTTTTCTTCGTCGCGGCTGTCGGTAAAAACGATTGTCGGCGTTTCTTTCGCGGTTAGAACAAGTCGGGAATTCAGAGAAATACGAAGCGAGTTGTCTAAAAGGACACGGACGAGCTTTCGGCGGCGCGGTTTGCCGCTTCGGTCTGTCAAAACCGGGTTGTCAACGATTGCGGTGTTCGCGCCGATTAAAATCGCATCGTATTCGTGGCGTAAATCCTGCGATTTTTTTCGGGATTCTTCGCCCGTTATCCAGCGCGAATCGCCGGTTCGCGTCGCAATATGCCCGTCGAGCGAAACCGCCGTTTTCAAATGCACAAACGGTCTTTTCGTTTTGTGCCAGTGAATAAATTTTTCGTTTTGCTTTTCGGCTTCCGCCTTCAAAATTCCGGTTACGACTTCCACGCCATTTTCGCGTAGAACCTCGAAACCTTTGCCCGACACAAGCGGATTCGGGTCTTCAATCGGACAGACGACTCTTTTTATTCCGGCGTTTATCAACGCTTCCGTGCAGGATTTTGTTCTGCCGTGATGATTATGCGGCTCAAGCGAAACATAAGCCGTCGCGCCTTTGGCTCGCGTCCCGGCTTGATTCAACGCAATAACTTCGGCGTGCGTAACGTTTTCATAAATATAAAACCCTTCGCCGACAATTTCGCCGTCTTCCGCAACAATGACGCAGCCGACAAGCGGACTCGGAGAAACTTGTCCGACGCCGCAAGCCGCGAGTTCTAAAGCACGCTGCGTCATTTTTATGTCAAATTCTGAATATTCTTGGCTCAATCTTGATTCTTTTCCTCGCTTGGAGATTCGTTTTGCTCTGATTCTGTGATTGAGCTAATTGTAAGTTTCACTATTTGACCTTCTTCGATTTGAATTTTAAGCGGCTCTAACGGCTTGAAATATCCGTTTTCAAAAATTGCTTTAATAGTTTGATTCATATTATTTCTTAGCAAACTTTTCTTTCATATATTTCCAAAATTTATCTAAATCAATCTTTTTAACTCCGTAATTTTCTAAAAACTTTGGAGTCATAACCTCAACTGAACCGCCAAGAAATTCACTTTTGTTTTTCGCCGGAGTTACGTTTTTAACCATCGAATCAATCATCACATTTTCGCCCAACTTTATTATCGTAACTTGCTGTTGCTGAATTGTTGCTTCTTTGAGTTGAAGTTCAGCTTTGGCTAACCGAATTTGCGAACGGAAATATTCAACTTGGGATTCGAGTCTTTGAATAGCTATTTCTTGACTATTTGAAACAATCTGATTTGAGGGCAAACGCAAATAAACTTCAAGTGCTTCACGAATTTTGTCTAATGCTTCGATGTCGCCAGTTGGCGTAATAGTAAAAAGGACTTTACCTGCTTCTTCTTTCAAATTTGAAGTAACGTTTATTCCTAAATCTTGAAGAAATTGCGCGAAATATAAAAGATATTGTTCACACGGAACTTTCAAAGTTTCGGGAAAATCAAAATAACCAGTAATAGTTTTTATAGATTTACCTTCAACAGTTTTTTGTTTAGCCTTTAAATAAAAATGCCGACTTTTTTCTATGAATGGAGTTAATTCTTCAACTAAGGATAGATTACCAAAATCATGATGAGTACCAATTACAAATTTTGTTTCTTCTTGACTATTGTAAATCTTGATTTCTATTTTATCGTCTGTATTTTCTGCAATAACAGCAGATAAGTTTTCTTCAAATTCACTAAAACTATAAATTTGATTCCATAAAAGTAATTTCGCCTCGAAATAAAAACTTACTTCGGGTAATTTTGAGGAATCAGGTTCTTGATAGATTGTGATAAAGGTTTCAAAATCCAAAAGTTCAAATTTAACAGGAACACTAAAATATACAATTTTGGGAAAATCCTTTAATTTCTGTGATAAAAGTTTTTCGCCTGAATAAACATCTTTCGTATAAATCTGAAACCTTAATTCTTCAAAATCTCTGCTACTGCCACTTACATTTACTTTTGGTAATTGTTCGCCATCAACCGAAAGTTCGTAATCAGCAGACCCAGGGTTAACTTGTTTGTATTCAGAACTTTCTATTTTTTTAATTTCTATCATTACTAATTGAACAATCCATTCACGTAACTTTCCGCGTCGAAAACCATTAAATCGTCAACCTGCTCGCCGATGCCGACGTAGCGAATCGGGAGATTTAATTCTTTGGAAATGGCGACGGCGATTCCGCCTTTTGCCGTGCCGTCTAGTTTTGTTAGGACGATGCCGGTTACGTCCGCCGTTTTCATAAATTGACGAGCTTGTTCGAGTCCGTTTTGACCTGTCACCGCGTCAATCACCAGAAGAGTTTCGTGCGGCGCGCCTTCGACTTCGCGGGCGGCGATGCGTTTCATTTTTTCGAGTTCCGCCATCAAGTTTGATTTGTTGTGCAGTCTTCCGGCGGTATCGACAATCAAAACGTCGGCGTTGCGCGATTTTGCCGATTTCAGTGCGTCGAATAAAACCGCTGCCGGGTCGGTTCCCTGTTTTTGTTGGATAAGCGGAACTCCGGCGCGCTGCGACCAGATTTCCAATTGCTCGGAAGCGGCGGCGCGAAACGTGTCGGCGGCGCAGATTAAAATTTCGTTGCCTTCGTTTTTAATGCGTTGCGCGAGTTTGCCGATGGTCGTCGTTTTGCCGACTCCGTTGACGCCGACAATCATTAGAACATACGGCTTGATGGCGTTTGATACTTTTGTCTCGGAAGCTACGCCGGATTTAGCCGATGCGTGAAGAATTTCGAGCAATTCGTTTTTCATCGCGGATTTAAGCGCGCTCAAATCGTTAATTTCCTGCCTTTTGACGCCGCGCCGAATCGTGTCAAGAACTTGCAAAGTCGTCGCCACGCCGATGTCCGTCGAGATTAACATTTCTTCGAGTTCGTCCAGAAACTTTTCGTCAATCTGCTTGCGGTTTTCAAAAATCGTGTCGAGCTTATTGTTGATTGAATGTCTGGTTTTCTCAATCGCCTTATTGAACCGCACGCCGATTTCCCTCTCGACCGCCGCTTCCTGCGCCTTGAGTTCTTCGATTGATTTATCGAGTCCCAGCACGGAAGTCGAAAATTTGTCTTCGTCTTTTTTTCTTCGCCAAAAAAATGCCATATTTCGATTTTGGTTTTTAGATTTCGGATTTTTCATCCGAAATTTATCTTTACCTGATGATTAAAAAATTTCTACTGCTGCAAACTTTCGATTATAAAAAAGAATCGCACGCTTGGGCAAACGTGCGAATTTTTAAAATCAAAATTTGTATGGGAATTTTAAGCGCGGGAGAAGTTTAACCGCTCTGATTTTCTGCAAAGCGCGGTTCCCAGCGAAACCGAAAAGACAATCGAAAGGTAAAATACAAATACGCTGACGACGGCTTTGACCGGCAAATTTCCCATCATTGGTAAATTCAAAGGCGCGAATATTGTTTGCAGAATTGCATTTATTCCAAACGCGGCAGCAACGAGAATCAAAAAAACGCCGATTAATTTAAAGTAATCGAAGCCGAGTCGTCTGGCGGTATCGAAACAAACAGTCGGGTTGAGTACGGCGGCGAAACTCCGCGTATATCCGGCGACGGCGCAGGCGACGGGAAAATAAAAAATTCCCCACAGAAGTGCTAAAAATACCGGAACCGAATAAACGAGCGATAATCTCATTACCGTTTTAAAGGTTTGAATAAAACTTTCATCTTCCGTTTTAGAATCTTTTCCGAGCTGCAATTGCAGGTGAGCCTGGACATTTCGTTTGATATTTTGCTGCAATTTTTGCAGTGTCGTCTCTTGTTTTGCCGAGTTTTGCTGTAAATGCGCTAATGCGTTTTCACTCGCCAAATTTTCGCTCGACTGTTTTTCATTCGGTTTAAGTTGTTCGGCAAGTTGATTTAGTGGCGGAATTTGCTCAACGGAATTTGAAGCGTTTTCCGCGTTCGGCAAAACCGTCGAGATTATTCTTTGCTTCTCAATTTCAATTTTGCTTTCAGAATCGGAGGCGTATTGCATCGCGCCGGTCACTAAAACAATCAGCAATCCGAAAGAAATCGAATAAACCGCCAAACTCAAAAAAAGCGGTTGAACAACGTCGTCCCAAATCGAGAATTCATCAAAGCTCGGCATAAAATTCAGTTTCGCCTTGCCCTGCGAAAAGTTATCGACCGTGTTTGCCAAACAACCGAAAACAAGCGTGTTTGCCAGCATAAAACAAACAACGGCGGCGAAATACATCGAGATTCCGAAACCGGCGATGGATTCTCCGAGCGAAAAAATCATAAATAGTGCCGCGCCGAAAATTAAGCTCGTCTTAAATTTGAACGGGTAAATCAATGCTCTTGCAAAATCGCCGGAACTGAAAATTTTCTGCCACGGATTCTCTAAATCGTTTAAGCTAAGTTCGCTTTTCGGGTAAGGTTTATTGATTGCTCCAACCGACCTGATGACTGATTCCTCGCCCGTGTAATGCTGGCACATTCCGCCGCAGTCAATACAAATTTTGACGTTTCCGCCAAACGACTCCGGGCAGTTTTTACAAAACAAAGTCAAACAAGTTCCGCAAAAATATTTAGCTTTTGAGTCAGGATGAACGGAACAACCATTTGTCGAAACCGGCGACTCAGCCGTTTTGTTATCTTTGTTTTCTAAAAACTTTTCTTTATCGAGGGAATCAGTATTTGGTTCGGATTCCTTGACTGTTTGGGGCAAAAAACTTTGTATTAAAGCGAGATTTTCGACCGAATTTCCCGGTTTTGATAATAATAAATCAGCGCCGGTTGAATTTGCCGTAAAAGTTAAGTTGTTTTCAAAAAGCTCCGGGAAAAAATAGCCGTAAAGTTCCGGGACTTTTTCGGCTTTCAGCCATCGCAAACTTCCCTTGCGAATTTTATCGTCGGGCGTCACCGAGCCTTCGCCGATCCATTCGATTATTTCTTCGATATTGGCTTCGTAAATGTGTCCCTGAACTTCGACTTGCCACATTTCCTGAGAATTCATAAAGCTGCCTTTATTCGTCTTGAACTTTTATAATTTTACGCGACTTGTTTTGTTAAATTTTGAGTTTGCTGCGCGTTATTGATTGAATCGTCGAGCTTCGAGCCGACGGTTCCGACGGCGCGAATTTTTCCGTCGGCGCAGGCGTGAATCAGCGCTTCGACGACTTTGCCGTCGTAACGCGAGCCGACAAAACTTTTTATCCGGTTCAAAGCATCGTCCAGATTCATTCCTTTTTGATACGGTCGGTCGGTCGTCATCGCGTCGAACGTGTCGGCGACCGAGATGATTCTGGCTTGCAACGGAATTTCTTCGCCGCGTAAGCCTTGCGGATAACCTTCGCCGTTGATCATTTCGTGGTGCATATACATTCCCGGCAGAAATTCCTTCATCGCCGGAATGTGCGCCATAATTTTGTAGCCGCGCTGCGGATGAGTTTTCATAATCTCGAATTCCGCGTCGGTCAAAGCCGAAGGTTTTTTTAGAATCGCGTCGTCAATGGCAATTTTCCCGACATCGTGCAGCAAGGAACTGATGCGAATCGTTTCGAGTTCGTCTTCGCCGAGTCCCATTCGCTTGCCGATGGCGACTGAAAATCTGGAAACTCGCTCGGAATGTCCGCGCGTGTATTTGTCTTTGCCGTCAATGGCGGCGGCGAGCGCTTTGACCGTTCCGACAAACAATTCACGATTTTCTTCGGCGGCTTTGGCGAGACTGGCGATGTGTTCTTCCAATTTCTCGCTCATCAAATTAAAAGTGTCGCCCAAAGTTCCAATTTCGCTGATGTTTTTCGTTTCGACGCGCGTCGTCAAATCGCCCGCCGCGATTTTTTGCGCGGCTGAAACTAATTTCGACAAAGGCGCGGTTAATTGGCGGGCGAACAAACTTCCGATAAACAAAGCCGCGACCGCAAACGCCAGACTAATCATCCAGGTTTGCCGCCGCATCTCGCCGACCGAAGCCAGCGCCTTGTTTTCGTCCTGCATCGCCACGACGCCGAATTTTAAATCCTTGCCGAAGTTCGCCGTCGAATACGCGCCGATCATTTCGTATTTTTGATTGTTAAATTCCGCCGTAAACGGCACGAGCGCGGATTGAATTTGGCGATTCGAGTCTTGCCATTCCTGCACGATTTTCAAATTATTTAAAGGTTTTTGATTCGCCACGACGCTTCCGTCAGGGTGAAAAACCGCGCGACCTTTTTCATCGACGACAAAAATAATCGGCAAGCCCGCGTTCCAGAGTTCAGCTTCGCTCGCCGGTTTCGACTCGGCAATAATCCGCGAAAATTCACGCAGCGAAACAATAGCGACGACCGCCGCCGCAATGTTTTTTTCCATCACTACCGGCGAAGCAATCGCCAGAACTATTTCACCGCTCGAATTCGTTTTCTGCGGCTGTCCGAAGGAAATTTTCTTCTCGGTTAAATTTGAAATTGCCGTCGCCGACAATGTTTCGACTTCGCTTTTCCCGATGGCTTCCGAACGAAAAACCGAAAGCGTTTCGCCTTTTATCGGTTTGACGAAAAGCGCGAGCAGATTCGGATTCTCTTTAAGTGTCGCGCCGAGCTTCGCTTCGGTTTGCGACGACGAAAGGACGGAAAGATTATTGGAAAGTTCGAGCGCGCTGGCGTAACCGGACACCAAATCGCCGTAACGCTGCCCGAAAACTTCGATTTGGCGGGCTTTGTCCTGCACGAGCTGCGTTTGGTAACGACCTTCGACGGCGCGCAGTTCCCTGCCGCTTTTCTCGGACAAAAACCAGCCGGTTAAGACGAGCGGAACTAATCCGACGAGCAGGAGTGTGATGATGACGAAATATATTAAACTGATTTTTTTTGATTTTGGAGTCATCTGTGTTGTTGAACGCGAAGAGCTTCGCCATTTAGATTTTAGACTAATCCAATGGGTTGGTCAACAACTTTTAACAGATATTAACATCTCAAACGTCTGAAAAACACAAGAATATTAACCGCAGATAAAAACGGATAAATGCAGATAAGAATTTTCTGGAATAGCTGATTTTATAAATCCAAAATTGTCTGCATTTATCTTTATTATCTACGGTTTAACGTTTCTATACTTTCTTATTTATCTGACTTTTTGAGATTTATTTTCTCTTGACAATCACCAGAGTTATATCATCGTTGGGCGCGGCGGTTTGAGTAAAAGTTGAAAGCGCCGATTCGACTTTATCGCGCATTCCGGCGGCGGAAGATTTCAAGTTGCGGCTGACGACCTGAATCAGTCTTTCCATCCCGAATTCTTCTTCCAGCAAGTTATTGGCTTCGGACACGCCATCTGAATAAATGACGAGCGTTTCGCCCGCTTCGAGTTTTAATTGCCCGACTTCAAAATCAGCCATCGGTATAATTCCGAGCGGAAAACCGCCGGAGTCCAGTTGTTCGACTTGACCGTTTAGGCGTCCGACGAGCGGCGGATTGTGTCCGGCGTTGATGTATTGCAAAACGCCGGTTTTTGAATCGAGTTCGGCAACGAAAAGCGTGACGAAACGGTTGGACGGCGTGTTTTCAGCCAGGTATTGATTGACCGATTTGACCATTTCATACAGCGAAGTTTTGGCGGCGACCTGCGCGTGAATCGCCGCGTGAACGCTCGACATCAAAAGCGCGGCGGCAGTGCCTTTGCCGGACACGTCGCCGAGCGCGACGAGCATTTTCCCGTCGTGTCGCGGAATAAAATCGTAATAATCGCCGCCGATTTCATAACACGAAAAGGAAATTCCCTGAAATTCGTAATCGTCCATCACGGGCGGCGCGGACGGCTGAAAACTGTGCTGGATTTCAATCGCCAATTCGAGCTCTCGCTCCATTCGCTCGCGCTGGAAACGCTCTTCCAAAAGACGCGCGTTTTCCACGCGAATCGAAGCGACAGATGCTAAAGTCGTCAAAATATTGAGATGTTCTTCGGTAAAATTCGATTCAAACGCGGGCGAGTCGGCATAAACAATGCCGAAAACCTCGGTTTGGCTGACACTGAGCGGCACGGCTAAAACCGAACGAATGCCGAGCAGCGACATTGTTTTATTGGCAAAACGCGGATCGTGCTGCGCGTCGGCGGTCAAAACGGATTTGCCGTTTTCCATCACTTCATCTAAAACAGTTCGGCTGATGCGAACTTCTTCGATTTTTTCGTCTCTGCCGCGAGTTCGCGCGACGGTGATTTTCATTCCGCCTTCCTCAGTTTCGTCGCGCAGCATAATGACACATCGCTCGGCGGGAACCGATTCAAAAACGAGCGACGCCACTTGAAACAGCGTATCGTCCAGACCGCTCGAAGACAATAGGGCAACCCCGACTTTGCTAATCAAACCGAGCAGCTCGTTGCGCGATGAAAACTGCGATTCGAGAATTTCCGCCGTCGGAGTTTGCCGCGTAAAGGAAATCGTCATCGAAGGGTCGAGCGCTTCGGTGTTATCGGCGATAAGAGTGGCGTTTTTGTTTTCCCAAACTCTTTCGTCTTCAAAAACAATCGTCGTTTCCCCAATTTGAATTTCGCCGCCGGAACGCAGCGGAAGCGGCATCGAAACCGACGAACCGTTGTAGCGCGTGCCGTTTGCAGAGCCTAAATCGTGCAGCCAGTAAGCATCGCCTTCTTTACGAACTTCGGCGTGCAGCCTTGAAGCGAAAGCGTCGGGAATACAGACATCGCTCCGGGCGGAACGACCGATTGTCGTGCGAAGCCTCGATAGCGGAATGTTTTCGGTCGGATGCGCCGAATTTTTTACAATTAACTGAGGCATAAATTCAATTACGAATTACGAATTACGAATCAAAATAATATTCTGTTCGCAATTGTCAATTCCTTATTTTTCGTCGTCCATAGACGACGATTGTTCCAGCCAGGTAGTCGTGCAGCGCGCGACCTTTTCCATTGAAAACCGAAAGCAGAAAACCTAGCCCGAAAGTTAAAATCGTCAGCGGATAACCGACTAAATGGCGAATCAGCAAAGCGGAGAGCGAAGCCGGATTGCCGTCGGCTTTGACGATTCGCAAACCGGTCAGCATTTTTCCTAAACTTTTTCCGGTAAACAAAGGAAAAATAACGAAAGTCGTCAAAGCGAGTAAAATCATAATCAACCAGCCGGCATTGCTGACTTCGCTGTTCAGTAGTTTCGCGCCGTCGTAGCTGAAAGACCTGCCGAGTAGAAAACCAATCACCGGCACACAAATCAACAAAATATAATCAATCAAAACCGCACCGCACCGCAGCATAAACGGCGCCTTCAAGCGTTCTGCGTCAAAGTCCACAATTATTTGTTCGGTTCTCAAAGGTTTGACCGGAACATTTCTTTCGGCACGCGCACTCATATAATTATTCGTAGTTCCCTTTTGTATTATCGAGCGGACGACTCGTCAAGCGACGACGAAATGCAAAGTCGTGTCGCCGAGTTTAATTTTATCGCCGTTGCTTAAAGTGAATGGCTGGCGCGGCAGAAGCCGGACATTTTCCTTTACCGCTGACAAAATGATTGTTCCGTTTGAAGAACCTAAATCTTCCACTAAAAAATTCGTTCCTTCGCGCCAGATACGGGCGTGTTTCCTGGAAATTTTCGTCTGCGGGTCGAATTTCGACAAATCGACTTCGGGAAAAATATTCGACATCGGGTCGCGTCTGCCAAGTAGATTTTCATCTTTTTCCAGCCGAAACGAAGGCGTTTGCAAATCGTTTGTGCCGACAATTAAAAGCTGCGCGGTATTCCGCGTCGGCTGATAACTTTGAGATTGAACGCCTTTTTGAGCGAGCGGCTGTTTCGCGCCGCAAAACGCGCAGAACATATCGGTGGCGACAATTTTTTGCCCGCAGAAACCGCAAAAAACCGGCTGGTCGGAAAACGCTGCTGGTGAAGGCGTCTCCTTGACTCCGTAAGTAATATTGTTCGCCTTTAAGTTCACCAGATGCCTTTCCAGAGATTCGCGTACATCGGAGGCTGACGCAAAACGCTGGTCGGCGTTGTATTCGACCATTTGCATTAGGATTTTCTCCATTTGGTCGGAAATTTGCGAATTTATCTGGCGCGGGCGCGGGTGTTTTTGAAAATCGAAAATTAATAACGGATTACTTTGCGGGTCGGCGCCTGTCAAAAGATGAAAAAGCGTCGAACCGAGACTGTAAATATCCGAACGCGGCTCGACATTTCCCGAAAAAAGTTCGGGCGGCGCGTACCCCATCGTCCCGACCGCCGTAACGCCTTTTTCTTCTTTATTGACCCAGCGGGCGATGCCGAAATCAATCAACATAACGCGGTTTGTGTTTCCGTCAATCATAATATTGGCGGGTTTTAAATCGCGGTAAATAATCGCGGGCTGCCGGTTGTGCAAATAATCGAGAACGTCGGCGATTTGAATTGCCCATTCGGTGACAACTCGTTCTTCGATTCGATTTTCCGGTGCGGAACGCAGGCGCGAAGCCAAATCACCGCCGGAAATGTATTTCATTACGAGGTAAAACCGGGCTTCCTTTTCTTCAAAGAAATAATCGTAAATCGTCGGGATTGATTGATGTTCGAGCGAAGTTAAAAGCAGTGATTCGCGCTTGAAATCGCTGATGGCTTTTTCCTGCGCGGCGTCTTCGATATATGACTGCACCATTTCTTTGACTGCACGCAAAACACCGCCGAGGTTTTTGTCGCTCGCCAGGTAAACCGCGCCCATTCCGCCGCCGCCGATTTTTCGCACGATTTCATAACGATTATTTAGCACCGTTCCTTCGTCGAGCGGTTTCAACTTTGCAGATTTTCTGCCGGCGGTTTCGCTGCCGGCGATATTCGGCGCTGTCAATGAACGTTCGGCGTCAGAGCGTTCCAAGTGCGTCGCGTGAGAATTTTGTACGACCAGCACCGAATCTTCGTCCGCTGAGTTTGCCGAAGACATATTTTCGGAGTTTTCACCCGCCGGTTTTTCCATTATGCGCACCGAATCGAATCTTGGAGACGGGCAATTAGAGTTAGCCGCTTCGAGTTTCGTATCGGGTTTTGAAATCGGTTTTTCAAAATTATTTTCTAACGTCCGCCCGGATTGCCCGGATAAATGCCCGATTTCTTTATCGGCTTCAAATTCTTTATCAACATTTGTCGAATCTAAACCTTCATGACTAAGAAAATCGGACGGCGCGCTCGATTTTGCATGAGATGCGTTTGACTCCGCCAATTCGGAAACCTTTTCGTTCAGCACGCTTTCGATTTGATTGTTTAAAATCGCGGTCGGGTCTTCCGCCCTTTCTTCAACCGACAGATTTTCCTGTATTTCCGATTCTTCATAAGACATTAAGTTCGATTCGTTTTGAGCGTACAAATCTTCGATATTTTCGCCCTCGCTCGAAACAAAAACAGGCTCGTCGGCAACAGTAATTTTTGATTCGTTATCAATAAATTTATTTTCATCAATCGAATCAATAAGGTTGCCCGAATTACCGTTCTGATTTTCGACGATTTCTTTTGATGATTGGGCGTCGGCTTCAGATAAAGTTGTTTCAACTCCGAGCGTGACCGGAACGTCCGTAATATTTTCGCGCAAGGAATTGCCGCCGTTTTCGGCAGTCGTTTGTTGCTGTATATTGATTCCGCAATACGGGCAAAAGTTAGTATCGTCAGTAACTTCCGAGCCGCATCCGAGACAGTAGGACATCTTTTTATCCGTTTATTTTTTAACCTTTCACGTAAAAACGCAGAAAAGTTTTACCGACAATTATTTCATCGCCGTCTTTTATGCTTTGCGCGATACCGGGAATCAAACGCCGTCCGCGATTGATAAAGGTTCCGTTGGTCGAACCCAAATCTTCAATTGAAAACTTTCCTTCATTACAGGTTATCCGCGCGTGCCGCCTCGAAACTTTGGCATCTGAATCGTGTTATCCAAATCGATTTCCGGAAAAATGCCGTTGTCGGGGTCCCAGCGACCGATAAAAGATTCATTCGTCGTCAGCCGGAATTCAGTCCCGACCTGATTGCCGCGTTCGACGACGAGTTTGGCAGAGGCGACTGTACCGTCCGAAGCCTGATTTTCTTCAATCGAATTTCCTCGCTTCGACAAGTTTTCATTCGGCGGCGGAATAGCCATCGATGTTACCCCAGCCGATTGAAAAAACGATGGGTCGGAAAGCAGCGTTTGAAATTTCGGCGTTTCGATTTGCACGGTACTTTTCCGGCGGACATTCTTAAGGCGTGAGCCGCATTCATCGCAGTATTGTGAATTGTCTTGATTTTCCCTTGCGCAAACCTCGCATTTTATCATTTTCGTTAAATTTGACTTCGTTAATTTTTGACGATTAATTGATATGAATCTAAAACAGTGTCACTATTTTACTCTAGTATTTGTTTGTTCGTAAATCCTAAATCGAAAGTCATTTTCCGTCAATCAATCGAGACCGCAGATTCATCGAAATTTCGGAGCGAGACGCTTGATAATCGACGGCTTTTTTTTGAAACTCTCGGCGACCATTAAGCGTAGTAAAAAATTAACGCATACCTAATTTAACGACTTTGCGTTCGTCAGCAAATCAAAATATACCGCTAAAGAGGAAAACTTTAAAATGGCAATCAGCCGCAAAGCTAAAATTATCATCGGCGCGTCCGCCGCCGTTTTATTAATCGCAATTATCGTCGGCAGCGTTTTCGCCACGCGCAAAGATATCCCCGAAGTGTCGGTCATCAAGGTTGAAACTAAACGAGAATTGCGCTCGAACGTGACGGCGTCCGGCGAAGTTCGTCCGATTCAGTTTATTAATTTAACGAGCGAAGTTCAGGGTCGTATCGAAGATATTTACGTTAAAGAAGGCGACCAGGTAAAAGCCGGACAATTGCTAGTCAAGCTCGACCCGAATCAACTGCAATCAAATACCGACGCGCAGCTTGCTGCTTATCAAGCCTCGCAAAACGAAATGCAGGTGACGCGCTCGCAAGTTTCGGCGGCGCAAAATCAGCTTTCGCAGGCACAGCAGGGCTTAAACGCGTCGGACGCGGCAATCGCCACGGCGCAGCAGGCAGTCGCTTCGGCGCGCGAAAGCGTCAACCGGGCAAGACAGGAAGTCGTCGCCGCCCAAACCGATATTGACCGCGCTCAAGTCGAGGTCACGGCGGCAAATCGAGAAGCGAAACGAACCGCGGAATTAGTCGAAAGCGGAGTTGTCTCGCGGCTCGAATACGACCAGGCGAAAGACCGCGTGGATAACGCGCAAGTCGCTTTGCGAAACGCGAAATCGCGTCTGCAATCGCAGGAAATTGCTGTCAAAAGCGCGCAGAGTCAAGTCAACGAAGCATTAGCCCGCGTCAACGAAGCCCGCGCCCGCGCAAGTCAACAGCAAGTCGCCGTCAAAGACGCGAGGCGTGGCGTTGAGACGGCGAACTATAGCGCTAACGCAAGTGCGAGTCGCTCGCAGCAATCCGCCGCCGTTTTAAGCGGTCAAAAAAATCAGCGTGATAAAACTTTGCAGGTCGCTCCGATAAACGGCGTGATTGCCGATATTCCGACCAAAGTCGGCGTCTTCGCGCTCGCCGGAAATTCGACGACGCCGCTTTTGACGATTGCCGATATGTCGGCGGTCAACGTCGAGGTCAAGGTCGATGAAACTGAAATCGATAAAGTTAGCGTCGGGCAGCCGGTCAAAATCAAAGTCGACGCCTTGGGCGACAAAGATTTAACCGGCGAAGTAACGCAGAAAACGCCGCTCGCTGTCGGCAAATCGCAAACTTCCGGCGGGCTTTCCGTCAATATCAACGTGCAGGAAGCCAAAGAATTTCGCGTCGTCATTCAAATAAAAGATTTAAACGATGAAACTCGCAACAGCCTGCGCCCCGGAATGAGCGCGACCGCCGTTATCACGACAAAGACCGCCGAAAACGTAATCGCCGTACCTTTGCAAGCCGTTATCGAGAAAAAACCCGAAGCCGCGCCGTCGCCGAACGCGCAGACGGACGCGCCCGCCGGGAAATCCAAAAACATTAAAGGCGTCTATGTTTTGGACGGAAGCAAAGTTAAATTTGTCGAAGTTCAAACGGGCATTACCGGTGAATCGGAAATTCAAATCACCGGCGGACTCTCCGAAGGTCAGGAAGTGATAACCGGTCCGAGCCGCATCCTAAATACATTAAAAGAAGGCGCCGTCGTCAAAAGGCAAATCAAAAAAGAAGGCGTCGAGCCAGGTAAATAATGAACAATCAATAGTTGATAAAGAAACTTTGTCATCTTTTACCCGTTATCCATTAATTTTATGTCCGAGGTTTCAGCAAATTTTCCGCAAAACGGAAGCGTGATAAATGATGTTCCGGGCGCTTTGATTTCAATGCGCAATATCTGGAAAACTTACCAGATGGGAACCGAACAGCTTCACGCTTTGCAGGGCGTCAGCTTTGAAGTTCAAAAAGGCGAATACCTCGCCATCATCGGTCCTTCGGGTTCGGGAAAATCGACTTTGATGAACTTAATCGGGTGCCTCGATTCGCCGACGACCGGGCAATACTGGATAAACGGCAATCTGGTCTCGACGATGACCGACGACGAACTCGCCCGTATTCGCAACAAAGAAATCGGTTTTGTCTTTCAAACTTTTAATCTGCTGGCTCGCGCCACCGCGCTTCACAATGTTGAGCTGCCCTTAATTTACGCCGGAATGAAAACTACAGAAAGACAGCAGCGCGCTCAGGCGACGTTGGCTTCGGTCGAATTGGGCGACCGCGTTCTGCATCGCCCGAACGAATTGTCCGGCGGTCAGCGTCAGCGCGTGGCGATTGCGCGCGCCCTCGTCAATAATCCTTCGATTCTGCTCGCGGACGAGCCGACCGGTGCGCTTGACTCTAAAACGAGTTATGAAATTATGGCTCTTTTTGAAAAACTTCACTCTGACGGCAACACGATAATTTTAGTGACGCACGAACCCGACATTGCCGAACGAGCACACCGCGTGATTACGATTCGTGACGGCGAAATTGAAAAGGACGAGAAAATAAAGTGATAATTGGCAGTTAATAATCGCCTGATGAATTTAACCGAAACCTTAAAACTCGCACTTGCAGCAATTACGGCGCATAAGCTGCGTTCGTTTCTCACTCTGCTTGGAATGATTATCGGCGTCACAGCGTTTATGGTCGTGCTTTCGCTGCTCCAGGGTTTTAATGCTTATGTCGATGAGAAAATCGCGGGAATCGGCTCGAATTCTTTTACCGTCAGAAGATTCAGTTTTGAAGATTTCAAGGACACCGACACCATTAACGCGGCTCAAAGGCGCAATAAGGATTTGACGTTTGATGAAATGATTTTCATCCGTGACCGCGCGCAGTCGATTGATAAAATCGGCGCGTTGGCGCTTCCAAATACCCGCGAACTGCAGCGCGACGGCGTGGTAATGCAGGACGTAACGGTTGAAGGAGCGGAGCCGATAATCGGAGAAATAGATAACAAAGATATTGCCGAAGGACGCTATTTCAGCGAAGCCGAAAACAATAATTCAATGCGCGTCGCCTTTATCGGTTCGGAAGTTGCGAAAAAACTTTTTCCGTTCGGCTCGGCGGTCGGCGAAGAATTTACAATGCAGGGAATTCCCTACCGCGTGATTGGCGTGCAAACGGAAAAAGGCACGGTTTTCGGTCAGCCGCAGGATATTTTCGTCCAACTTCCGATTAAAACCTACGGCGGAAATTTCGGCGGTCTAACCAGAAGTCGCGGTTTGTATTTTGAAATAACGGCGAGACCCGGCGTAGAGACAAACGATGCGGTCGAAGAAGTTCGGACGCTGATGAGAATAAAACGCAAACTCGCGTATGGTGAAAAGGATAACTTCGGAATTTTAACGCCCGACGCGATTTCCAAATTACGCGACAATATTTTAGGTCCGATTTTTGTAGTTATTCTGGCAGTTCCCGCCATTGCGTTGTTAGTCGGCGCGATTGTCATTATGAATATTATGCTGGTCGCCGTCACCGAACGGACAAAGGAAATCGGCATCAGAAAAAGTTTGGGCGCGCGGCAGAGCGATATTCTGAAACAATTTCTGCTCGAATCGGCGACGCTTTCGGTTATCGGGGGAGTTATCGGCTTGGTTCTGGCAAAACTGCTCGGCTTTATCGTGACCATTTACATTATAAAAACCGTAATTCCCTGGTACGCGGCGGTTATTTCCATCGGCGTCTCGGCGCTGGTCGGCGCGCTCGCCGGACTTTTTCCGGCGTGGAAAGCCGCGCGACTCGACCCGATTGAAGCATTGCGGGCAGACTAAATATAGTGGTAAGTGGTAAGGGGTGAGTTTAGATGCTTTCACTTACCACTTACCGTTTAGCACTTGCCACTTACCACTATTTTATGAATTACCTTCGCACCAGCTTTTACGAAAATTTGAAAATGGCGCTCGCAACTTTGCGCAATAATAAACTGCGTTCTTTTTTGACAATTTTCGGCGTCATCATCGGCGTCATCACCGTAATGCTGATTTCTTCAATCATCAGCGGGATTGATTCGGCAGTCAAAAAGCAAGTCGAATCATTCGGCACGCATTCGATTTTCCTGCGGAAATACGATATTTCCGTCGGACCGAGAAATCGCACGCAGGAGGAAAGAATGCGGAAACCGCTGACAATGGACGATGCCGAAGCACTAAAAAATCTTTCCACCGTTGAAACCGCCGTGCCGTTTTTGAATATCACCAGCAATTTTTTCGGACAAAAAATTCTCGTAACCGGCAAAAACGGCAAGACTTCATCGTCGATTAATATGCAAGGCACACTGCCGGAGATTGAAAAAGCCGGCAATGAATTTCTTGTCGAAGGGCGCTGGTTCACGCAGAGCGAAAGCGACACAAAAGCCGATGTCTGTTTAATCGGCGCGTCGGTCGTCGATGCTTATTTTCCCTACGAATCGCCGATCGGAAATACTCTGGAAATCGGCGGGCGCGAGTTTCGCGTCATCGGCGTTCTGCAAAAACGCGAGCAACTTTTCGGCGGCGGCGGCGGAAATAACGATCAGAGCAATTCGATTTTTATGCCAATCGGCGCGGCTCTGCGTCTTAAACCTTACGCCGATGATTTATTTATTCTCGTCGTCGCCAAAATAGGAAGACTCGAGGAAGCCAAAGATCAGGTGCAGGATTTGCTGCGCGTGCGGCGCCAGGTTCCGTTCGGCAAACCGAATAATTTCGGTATGGAAACGGCTGAAAGTATAATTTCGACATTTCGTTCGATAACGTCGGGCGTGGCAATCGCGATGGTCGTTATTTCTTCAATCGGCTTGATGATTGGCGGCATCGGCGTGATGAATATTATGCTCGTCTCCGTCACCGAACGAACGCGCGAGATAGGAATTCGCAAAGCCATCGGCGCGCGGCAGAGCGATATTCTGTTGCAATTTTTAATCGAAGCCGCGACTTTGACCGGACTCGGCGGACTCATCGGGCTGCTTATAGGTTGGGCTTTGACGTTTCTCATCAAACTCGTCTTCCCTTCCAACGTGCCGCTCTGGGCGCCGATTGTCGGCTTCGTCGCCAGCGTCGGCATCGGCATCATCTTCGGACTCTTCCCGGCGTGGAAAGCGGCGCGTCTCGACCCGATTGAATCCCTGAGATACGAATAGTCAATTGCGAATGTCAGATTACGAATTAGAAGAAATACATTTCCAATTATCTTTGGAATTCACTTCTTGATTCGTAATTCGTAATTGGTTTTACAGCGGGTTTCCGGTAAACAACGCGCCGATTATTCTGAAAGCTAAACCGACTAAAGCTAAAATCAGTACGAACGACCAAGCCGAGCTTTTTGACAGTTTCATTACTTTTTGCAAGCCGATTGCAGCCAGAATCCAGCCCCAAATCTGAAAAAAGTCAAATGTTCCTAGAAGCGTCGATAAAACCGGATACGTTTTTCCGTCAATGAAAAAACTCGGATTCGCGTGAATGAGTCCGCGCTGGCTCGTGGCAATATCGATTTCGTCGGCTGATTTTAAAAACAAAATCAAAATATTGGCGAGCATCGCCACCAGCGTCGGCGGCAGACTCGCATAAACCCAAACCGCCAGCCCGTGCAGAAAATTACCGGAACCGCCCAGTACTTTTCCCGCCAGCCAGTAAAAAAGTCCGCCGACGGCAAAACTAATCAAGACAAATACTGGAATTAAATATCTAATGAAACCGCTGATTTTTGAATTTGTCTCAATCGCCCGTTCCTTTTGTTCGGGCGGCATCGACTGCATTTGCGGATTTTTTTCCATCTGTTCGAGCGCAAAACTCTTCATTCGATCTTCGCCTAATTTCTGAACGAATAAAAATTGAAAAGCCGTCGTCGCAATAATCATCACTAAAATAGCCAGAATAAATCTCGGCTTGCGGCGCAAATCTTCAAAAGTTTCGCCCGGCGCGACGAAAACATTTCCGAGCGTCGCGGCTTCAGACATCTGCGGCGGCTCTTGCGGCGGAGCGTTATCAATCGGCGGGGGCGGCGCTTGCCATTCGTTTGGATTTTCATCGTTTAAATTTGCATTTTCTTCGTTCATAAAAATTTCCCTCTTTTGATTGAATTAAAATTTGCGTTTTCCGATAGAGAATAAAAACCCACAAACTTTTTGATTGTTTTTTGCTGATACGAAACTTACAAAAATTTCGTCGCTATTAAAATTGAAATTACGCCGATTGCGCGTCGATAGTTTCAACTCTTGAATCGTAATCGTAGCCTTTGACGCGAATACAAGCCGCGAAATGATGCGGCTCGATTTCGCGCAGCTCGGGAATGACTCGCGCGCAGTCTTCAATCGCAAACGGACAGCGCGTGCGAAAACGACAGCCCGACGGTGGATTGATCGGCGTCGGCACGTCGCCCTGCAAAACGATTCTCGTCCGTTTTCGCCGCGGGTCGGGAACGGGAATCGCCGACAATAAAGCCTTTGTATAAGGATGCAGCGGATTTTCGTAAAGCTCTTTTGAATCGGCAAGCTCGACGATTTTTCCCAGATACATCACTGCGACTCTCTGAGAAATATGCTCGACTACCGCTAAACCGTGCGATATAAAAAGATACGTCAAACCGAATTCGGCTTGTAAATCCTGTAGGAGATTGACGACTTGCGCCTGGACAGAAACGTCCAGTGCCGAAACCGGCTCGTCGGCGATTATCAATTTCGGATTCAGCGCGAGGGCGCGGGCGATTCCCAAACGCTGCCGCTGACCGCCGGAAAATTCGTGCGGATAGCGAAACATATAATTCGGGTCGAGTCCGACTTTGCCTAAAAGCTCGCCGACGCGCTCTTTTTGTTCGGTTTTATTTCCGATACCGTGAATTTTCAAAGGCTCGGAGATAATCGAAAGAATGTTCAGACGCGGATTCAAGCTGGCGTAAGGGTCCTGGAAAATAATCTGCATCTCGCGCCGAATCGAGCGCAAATCTTTTTTTCCGATGTTTGTAATATCTCCGCCTTCAAACCAAATTTCCCCGCTCGTCGGTTCAATCAAACGCAAAAGCGTTCGTCCGACCGTGGATTTTCCGCAGCCCGATTCGCCGACCAAGCCGAGTGTTTCGCCGGCAAAAATATCGAACGAAACATCGTCGACGGCGCGAACAACGTCGTCGCTGTTTTCGACCGGAAAATGCTTGACCAGATTTCTGACGCGAACGAGTTCTTTTTTTTCGGTTTGCTGTTTGACCGCGCTATTTTCCATTTTTCTTTTTTGATTCGACAAGTTTTAAATACGGTTGGGGTGGAAATTTTATATTTTCGTAAATTTCCGCCACCATAATACCGCATTCGAGTGAGGCGAAAAAAATTTTGTCCTTAGGTTTCTCAAAAACAAGTATTTTCCAAGTACCATCGTCCTGGCGCGTTTGCTGTTCGACACGCATTTTGTTTTGCGATACCAAAATATAATCGGTTAAACTCGCCAAATTTCGATAGTCAACCGCCTTATCGCCGCGATCACGAATCTCTGTAGATTTGGACAAAACTTCAAAGATAACAACCGGATTTTCCAATGTGTCAAAAATATTCGGAACGAGCGCAAATTCATTGCAGACGGCAAAAACATCAGGATAAGCATAATGATTATCGCGTAATAAAACGCGCATTTCGGTCGTCCCGACCTGGCACTGTTTTGAGTTCTTCCGCAAAGCTAAGCGCAAGTAAAAGCACAAATTACTGACGATAAAAACGCGGCTTATGCGGTTTCCCGCCATTTGCGCGTCTTTTCCGCTGTTGTGAAGGCGAATTATTTCTCCGTCAATGTATTCGTGCTTGTATTTTGAGCGTTCTTCAAATCGCAAATACTCTTCGACGGTCATCAATTTCTTGTCTTTTATTGATGTTGGACTCATTTCTCTTTTCTCCAATTTTCAACGATTATCGCCCAACGCTCGTGGTCGCGCCAGCGTCCGCCAATTTTCAAGTATTTGCGCGAAAAACCTTCTTTCGTAAAATTCGTTCTTTGCAAAACCGCGATTGAAGCAGTATTTTCAGGCTGGACATTTGCTTCCACGCGATGAAGTTTCAGAGTTCTAAAGGGAAAGTTCAAAACAAGTTCGACTGCTTCAGTCATAAAACCAAAACCTGTAAACTTGTCAAACAACAGATAGCCGACGTAAGCATTTTGAAACGATTTGCGAAAAATCTGCGATAGATTGATTGTGCCGACAATCGCATCGTCGGTGTTGCGGCAAATCAAAAAACATTCGTCCGTATCGTATTCATTTCGTTTTAAGTATTTGTCAAAACCCCGGCGGTCAATTGACGGCGAAACCAGATTTTTGTGAAACTTGCGGCTCGTTTTGCTTTTCGTCGTAAACTCGGGAAAATCTTCAGGCGTCGGTCGCCGCAGATAAACTTTTTCCCCCTTCAGAATTTTTTCCTTCATATAAAACGCAACGCGCCTTAACATTGTTTTCCAAAACGAAAAGCGGCATCGGATCGTGGACACAACGTTCAAAACGATACGGGCAGCGCGGCGCGAAATGACAGCCCGGCGGCAAATCGGTCGGACTCGGCACGGTTCCCTGAATGGTCGAAAGCCGCGTCAATTTTTCATCGCCGAATTCGCGCAGCTTCGGCACGGATTTCAGCAAGCCTTCGGTGTAAGGATGTTTCGGCTTTTGAAAGATTTCGTCGACGCCGGATTCTTCGACGATTCTTCCGGTATACATCACGCAAACCCGGTCGGCGACTTCGGCGACGACGCCTAAATCATGCGTGATTAAAAGAACGGCTAGCTTTCTGGTTTGGCGCAGTTCGTCCAACAATTCTAAAATCTGCGCCTGAATCGTCACGTCCAGAGCCGTCGTCGGCTCGTCGGCAATCAATAATTCGGGATTACAGGCAAGCGCCATCGCAATCATTACACGCTGGCGCATTCCGCCGGAAAGCTGGTGCGGGTAATCACCGACGCGGCGCGACGGGTCGGAAATCGAAACTTCCTTCATTGCTTCGATGGCTTCATTCCACGCATCTTTTTTGTTTAGATTTCGGTGCAGGCGCAAGGCTTCCGCAATTTGTTCGCCGACCGTGTAAACGGGATTCAAGGAAGTCATCGGATCTTGGAAAATCATCGCAATATCGTTGCCGCGAAGAGCGCGCATTTTTTCATCTGAAAACTGCAAAAGATTTTCGCCTTTAAACAAAATTTCGCCGCCCACGATTTTTCCTGGCGACGCGATAAGACGCATTACCGAAAGCGCGGTAATCGATTTTCCGCAGCCCGATTCGCCGACCAGCCCGACCAGTTCGCCCGCGTCGATGTGAAAGCAGACATCGTTAACGGCTTTGACGAGTCCGGCGCGCGTCGGAAAATGCGTTTGCAGATTTTTGACTTCGAGAAGATGCGACATTTTAATAAAGCGTAAAAGCGTATTTGACGATTTTTGCTACCGTTACGGGCTGACCGTATTTTATTGCAGGAGTAAACTTTATCTTTTTCGCCGCTTCGATTGCTTGTTCCGTTAAGCCGTATTTCAACATTTTCTCTCTTTTCTTTTCTGTTACATCGACGATTTCTCCGATTTCGCCATTTTCAAGAAATGTCACTCTTAACTGAGCCGCTCCCTGAAACTTGTTCTTTCTCGCTTTAGATGTGTAGACGGCTTGCGGTTTTGATGAAATTGACAGCGATTGCTCTGCTTGCGCGCTTGGTGTTTGAGCGGCAACGCCGATGCCGAATAAAACTAAAATAAATAAAACAGAAGTTGGTTTGCGCATAAAATTTTCCTCGGCGTTGTATAAAATTAAATTTTGCAATGACAACAATTTGCCTTAATTTCTTAAATTCGTGCAACTAAATGCATCGCTTTTTCTTCAAACGAATGTTACCATTTTTTGCCATAATTTGTATTCCGACAGTCATATTTTCAGGAGATTTTTGTAGTGAAAAAACATTCGACTTTTCTCGGCGGCTTTCTTTTAATCGTTTTCCTTTTCTCAAACGCTTTTGCCCAAAACAACTCGGTTTCCAAAATAAAACCTCCGGCTTCGACCGAATCTAAAATTACAGCGAAAACTTCAAAACCGGTAACGGGCGAAGACATCGAACAAGATGTCGCCGAAGCGCTGTCTTTAATTGAAGACAAGCACGTCAGCGGAAAAAAACTCGACTACAATAATTTGTTCAAAACTTCGCTCGACACGATGCTGCACACGCTCGACCCGCACTCAAATTATTTTGACGCCAAAGAGTCAGAAGAATTTCGCACGAGCCAGAATTCTCAGTATTTCGGAATCGGCGCGACCATCGGCGATTTGAGCGACGCGGGCGGCAATGTTCTGGGAACCTATATCAAAGCGACTTTTGAAGGCGCGCCTGCCAATCGCGCCGGACTCCGTTACGGCGACAAAATCATTGACGTTAACGGCGTTTCGATGCTCGGTAAAGCCAATGCTGAAGTCAGAACCTTCCTGCGCGGTCCGCGCGGAACTCCGGCGAAAATAACAGTCGAAAAATATGCGACCGGCAAACGCGAAACCGTGGAAATTATCCGCGACGCCGTTTCGCTGCCTTCAATTTCCGAGTTTTATCTGATTCGTCCGGGCGTCGGTTATATCGCAATGACCGGCGGTTTTAATCACACGACGTTCGACGAATTTCAAGGCGCAATGCGTCAACTTAAAGCGCAGGGAATGAAACAGCTCGTTCTCGATTTGCGAAATAATCCCGGCGGACTGGTTAATCAGGCAACCAAAGTCGCCAATACATTTCTCGCGCAGGGACAAACTATTTTCTCGCAGAAAGGAAGAGCCGAAGGCATTTCTAGCGAGACGAGAGCAATAAACGCGCAACCGGACGAGACGCCGATAGTTTTGCTGGTCAATAATTATTCGGCTTCGGCTTCGGAAATTCTCGCCGGCGCGCTCCAGGACCACGACCGCGCTTTGGTTGTCGGCGAAACCACTTACGGCAAAGGCTTAGTGCAAAACCCGTTTATGCTCGATTACGGCTCGATGCTGCTTTTAACGATTGCCAAATATCAGACGCCTTCGAGACGACTCATACAGCGCGATTATTCAGACGGAAATCTTTACAATTATCTTTCAAAAGGCGGAAGTTTCGGCGACGAAGCCGACGAACAAAAACCGAAAGGCGCGGCGAGCAAAACCGATTCCGGTCGAGCCGTCTACAGCGGCGGCGGCATTAATCCCGACGTAATCGTCAAATTTCAATCGCCGACCATCGAGAGATTTCGCTCGCAACTAAAGCTCAACGATTCGATTTTCGCTTTCGTCGTCGATTTAGCTTACGGAAAAACGAAAGGTTTTGAAACTTACAAAATCGACCGCCCGATTTCGTTTGAGTACGACATTAAAGCGGCGGATTTTCCGATTACCGAAAATCTTTACCAGGCTTACAAATCCTTCGCCGTCGCCAAATATAAATTCACACCGGCGCAAATCGACCGCGAACGCGAATTCGTTCAACGCGCGCTTCGCACCGAGTTAGTCACGGCGGCTTACGGTTCGCAAACTTCCCTGCAAGTTTCCAACGAGTACGACAATCAACTAAAAAAAGCCATCGAACTTCTTCCTGAAGCCAAGCAACTCGCCGTCGAAGGCGCGAAGGCTAACGCCAAAAAGGAAAAGGCAGAAGTGAATCGTTGATTTTTCGTCAAGCGTTTTGATTAAATCATTCCAGATATAAAGTTATTATCCCGAATTGTTCAAGATAATACACAAAATTTGAGTGTTATCTGGAATCATTCGGGATAATACACGAAATTTGAGTGTTATCTGGAATCAATCCGCTCAATCATAAGTTCGGCGTTTCGTGTTGGCAATGAAATTGCACTTGGTGAATGACGATGATTAAAGAGAACTTTGACGAAGCCAAACAGTTCTTTCAAAACTTTCTTTCCGAACAGGGCTTATCTTCTGATTTGCTTTGGGTCTTCGGCGAAGACGTTATTCCTTTAGAAAACCGTTTTCTTATCAAAGTTCCGCTTCCCGCCGAGAACGAATCTTTTGCAGAGGCTTGTTATGACATCGGACGCGAGCGAGATTTGGGTTTGTGCTTACACGCTTTTTGTTTGCTTGACGGGCGACCTTGCTGTTACGTTCAGTTGCCCGAAGACGACCTTGACGCTCAATATTCGCTGATGGGAAACTTGAGCCTGAAACTTAGCATTCGTAACGACCTGATTAAAGCCGAACCGATTGACAGTTTTTTGGTATGGCAAACGTATCGCTTGGGTGAGAAGTTTTCAGACTCGCGTTTTTCGACGCTGGACAAGTTACCGTTTCGGAAAGCACAATTACAAACGTCTTAGATTGACAATAAAGTTGAAAATTGGTGACGGCTGTCGAGTGAAAATCAAGACACGCCGAACAAATCAATGGACGTGAGGGCGAAACAGCGACTTTGTTATCGCGTTGTCTTTTTACCCTTAGCTTGCGCGTTGGCGGTTTCGCCCCACGTCAGATACTGTGTTGAAAGTCAAGCCGTTTTTGTCGTCCAATTCGGATCAAACGGTTTTCCGGTTTTCAACACTCCGTAAGCCAGATGAATCAGTTTTCGCATCGCCGCGCCGATGACCG
>JAABUN010000251.1_pt1 | contig 142375 bp, 147 predicted proteins | sample 5559311 | NCBI WGS metagenome assembly JAABUN01 (sample SAMN10711877, study PRJNA513370) | rock metagenome | isolation source: Antarctica rocks | place: Antarctica: Victoria Land, Siegfried Peak sud
GCCACGTGGTGATCAACGAGGAATACAAACCCTCCCGGCGCAACACAGCTCCCCGCTCGGCCCGGTCGGCGGCCTCGTACTCCGCGAGCACGTCACGCTTGTACTTCGCAGTGAACGTCCGCCTCCGTGCACGCTCGGGCACCTCCGGCTCCGGCACTGGAACGTCATCCACCCGCCCAGCCTGGCCTAACTGCTGTGGTCCTGTCATCGTCGTCGTCATCTCAGGGAACTCCTTCCCCGCCCTCAAGACACTAATCGGGACTCTCCCGGTGCCTCATTCAATGTTGACAGAGAGGGGTTCTGCCGTACAGGGCGGATGGGGCGAGGAGGTTTCCATCTTTGCCGGGGAAGATCAAAGCATCTCGGCCTTGTACCGGTTGTTCAGAGAGGTGTTCGCGCAGGACCGTGGCAACGATGTCTGGCATGGCGACGTCACGTTTACCAGCTGCAGTTTTCGGAGGCCCAACCTGCTTGACCCCGCCGGCTCGCACCGCACCACGGACCACGTGCAGCACCCTCGCGGGCAAATCCACATCGCGGCGTCGCAGGGCCACAGCCTCGCCGAACCGGAGACCGCACAGACCGCAAAGCAAGGTCAATGCACGATGCTGCTGAGGCATCGCGTCGGCCAGGGTCAGCAACTCGGCCAGGGCTAGCACTTCTGGCTCTCGGACTACAACACTCCTGCCTCCAGCTCTGATGCGACAGGGGGTGCGCGTGATGAGTTCGTCGGATTCGGCTTGGGCCATGATCGCAGCGAGGACTTGGTAGGCGTGGGCGCGGGCGGTCGGGGTGCGCGTGCCGTAGGAGCCGAACCAGGCTCGCACCATGACTATGGAGATCTCGTCCACCGGGGTGTCGCCGAAGCTCGGCACCAAGTGCCTGTCCAGCGCAGTGCGATAGCTCGCCCGCGTCGTTGGTCGTAGGTCGTGCCTGGCATCGAGCCAGGCTCTGGCGTATGTCGCGAAGGTGTTCGCCCGGCGCCGGGTCTCTGCCTGTCGTTTCGCTGTAGCGCGGCTTGCCGGGGGAGTCCAGGCGTCTGCGGCTATCAATCGTCTCTCGTCGGTTAGCCATGCCTCGGCGTCCAACTTGGTATCGAAAGTGGTGAGTGCGTAGTGCAGGCCGGTCTTATGGCTGTTGGCAGGCCCCGTGGAGTCCGGCCCGGTGTAGTAAGCCTGCCAACGGCCAGAGGGCAGGCGGCGCATCTGTCCGAAGCCCCGCTTGCGACGCTTGGATGTCACGATGAACCTCTCCGTGCAGGATACGTGCAGGATGAACGTGCATTTGTGTCCTCCTGTGTCCGCTCATGACACGGAGGTCGAAAATGCATAAGTGCAGGTCAGAGAGCATACTCCCACCTCAGCGCGTAACTAAGTCCGTTTACTGAATTGGCGCAAATTTGATTCGAGTCCCTTTACGTCCACCACTCATGAGTTTGGTGAGAACCAAGACCCCGCCTAGGAAGATGTGAATCTCCCTAGGCGGATGTTAATCTTCGCCATGGCATTGAACATCAAAGACGAGCGAACGGATGCGCTAGCGCGAGCGTTGGCTCATGAGGCGGGGGAGCCCCTGACGGTCGCGACTCGGATTGCGATCGAGGAAAGGCTAGGCCGCTTGCGGGCCGCTCGAACTTCTCGGACAACCAGTGACGATCTTCTAGCCATCATTGAGCGAGGCCGTCACAGGCCCAGGCTGAGCGACCTGGCCGAGGACGACATACTCGGCTACGACGCGAGCGGGATACCGAGCTGACGTGGTTGTTGATCCGTCCGTACTCGTAGCCATCGTCTTGGCGGAACCTGATGCAGAGTCCTTGCTCGGGCATCTGCGGGCGTCGAGTGAGGGCATCGTGTTGTCTGCCCCAGGGTTGCTTGAGGCCACCATGGTTGTGGAATCGCGCCAGGGGCTCGATGCGACACGAGATCTCACCCTGTTGATCAGCGGTTTAGGGGTTGAGGTTGTCGCAGTCGATGAGGAGGTCGTTGTGGCAGCGACTGTGGCGTGGCGGCGCTTCGGCAAGGGCCGCCACCCGGCAGGTTTGAACTTCGGCGACTGTTTTTCCTACGGTCTGGCTAAGACTCGGGGTGAATCATTGGCTTATAAAGGAGCGGATTTCGCCCAGACCGATACCCCCGCAGCCTGGTGATGCGTCGGGGCGATCGGGCTTGCCAACGCCAAGAAACTCGCGACCAAACACCCGGCGGGTCGTGTCTTGCCGATCTGCTGATGGACCGGCAGGGTGGTCCGATGACGATGAGTTGGTCGACCCACCCGGTCACTGCGGACCGGTTCGAAGACTTCAGCGATGTGGTCAACCCGAATCGACGGGCGACCCACTGCTGGTGCCTGCCGCATCGTTTGCGCCAGGCCGACGTCAATGACCTCGGCGGTGGAAACCGTGAACTTGCAATGCGGGCACTATGTGACCGCGATGTGCCCCCCGGGGTGCTCACCTATCAGGACGACCACCCGGTGGGTTGGTGCAACGTCGGGGCTCGCAGTGACATCCCGAAGTTGGTGCATTCCACACTGATGCGCCCGGTCGACGACGTGCCGGTGTGGTCGATTGTGTGCCTGGTGGTCCGATCCGGGCATCGCAAGCAGGGGGTGACCAGGCATCTCATCGAAGGCGCCGTTGACTTCGCGGCGAGTCATGGGGCTCCAGCGGTGGAGGCCTACCCGGTCGACCCGGTTGGTCGGATGGACACCACGATGGCCTTTGTAGGAGTGAAAGTGATGTTTGACGAGACCGGGTTTGAGGTCGTAGGGCAGACGGACGCCGTAGCCTCCAAAATGCCTCGCTTGGTCATGCGCCGCGCGCTCTAAACGTGCTGTGAGGCCGCAATCGGGGGGTGGCTTAGACCTCACGGTGGGCACGCACGATGAGGTCGCGGACGTGGCGAGCGCCTCCGCCACCTGTAACGCTGCGATCTCGTTCCTCGTCCACGTCGAGCGCCCAGGCTGAACCCAAGCGAGCGCTCACGTCGGCGACACCCACGTAGTCCGCCGGGTCAAATCGAGGACCAGAGGCCTCGATGTGCTGCTCGGAGTGGTCGTGATAGTGCTCGTCATCGAGTGCATGATGGACGAAAAGCAACGTCCCGCCTGGAGCAACGAGGTTGAGCAGCACCCCTTCGGTGTCGTGCTCGTCGGTATGCCGAAGCGCCGGATAAAGCGCCGCCACCAGGTCGAAAGAGCTTGGCTTGAGATCCGCATCCAGCAATCCGCTGAGCAGGAAGTTCACCTCGACACCAGCACCGGCGGCATGGCCACGCGCACGGTTCAGCGCGACGGCAGAGACATCGAGCGCCGTGACCGTCCAACCTTGCTGCGCGAGCCAGATGGCGTCGGCACCTTCGCCGCAGCCGACATCGAGTACCCGGCCTGGCGGCATACCGGCGACTTCGGCGATCAGCGCCCCGTTGGGCTGCCCGCTCCAGATCTTGTCTGACTCGGCATACCGCTCATCCCACTCCGCGCGCTCATCCATCCCGCCAGCCTGCCACGGACCCGGACCCGGACTCAGGCAGGCAGGAGTGCTTCAGACTCCAGGCGGGCGTAGCTGGCCTCCATACCCTCAGCCATCCCAGTCGCCAAGACCGCATCGCGGACCTCAACGTTCGGATACGTGATCAACGTCGACAACAGCGTGCCGCCAGCCACCGGGGTCAGGGTCATCTCGTTGCTCACGGCAGCTTCCGGCATACCGATCATGGCCTCGGTGGTCACCGAGCGGAACGGCGGCATCGACTCGATCACGGTGCCCTCGAAGCCGAAACTGTCCTCGCCGTTGGACCACTCGTAGCGGTAGGACTCGCCGACCTCAGAGGCAACCTCACACACCGGCATCGTCCAACCGTCCGGGCCGAGCATCCACTTCTGCACCAGCGCCTTCTCGTGGTGCGCGCGCCACACCAACTCGGGAGAGCCTTGGATGACGCGGCTGACGCGCACCTGGGTGTCGGACAGAATTTGCGCCATCGCCGGTAGGTCAGCAGCAAACGTCGCCAGGTCGGCGAGCACGTCGTCCATCTGCGCCATGGCCTCGCGCAGGCCCTGCTCCATACCCATTTCGATCAGGTTGGCCAGGTCGTCGGCGCTGTTGAAGTGCGTCGTGCAGGTGACCCGAGAGCCCTGGCCGGCGGCTTCAAAATCGAAGGTCGAGCGCATCGCCGGCATCTCGGGGTTAGGGGAGCCGTCGGCCATCGCGAACCCGTCGATCACTTCAAACGAGACAGCAGGCTCTACCGACAGCCAGGTCCAGTACCCGCGCATCGCTTCACCGTCCGGACCGGTCATGAAGTATGCCGACTGTCCGCCTGGAGCAACATCGTGACGGACGAAGGTCGCCGGATACTCGCGTGGCCCCCAGAACTTCTCCAACTGTCGGGGGTCGGTGTACGCCTCCCACAGCCGCTGCACGGTCGCCGGGAAGTCGGCGACGACGGTCATCGTGAGGGCGTTCTCGTCTTTGGTGACTGAGGTAACGGGCATGATGTGGCCTTTCAGGTGGTGGGGTGTGGGGATGCGGTTGGGTCTTCGGCGAGCAGGTCATCGAGACGTCCGATGCGTGCACGCCAAATGTCTTCGTAGCGGTCGAGCAAGTCGCGAGTGCGGGCAAGGGCAACAGGGTCGCCTCTGACCACGCGCTCGCGGCCTCGTGCTTCTTTGGTCACGAGTCCGGCTCCTTCCAAAAGGGCCACATGCTTTTGCACGGCAGCAAACGACATGTCGTATGCCGAGGCAAGCGTGGTCACCGATGCCTCACCGGCGAGGGTGCGGCGCAAGATGTCGCGACGGGTGGCGTCGGCCAGCGCCCGGAAGATCCGGTCGACCTCCGCGTCGCTGAGTTCTAGTCGTACAACCATAAGGTTGTACGTTAAGCCACGGGGGACCTCGCGTCAAGAGCAACCTCGCAGACTGTCCAGGGATCCTGAACTCCGTAGATAGGGTGGCGTCCTGAGTCGACTCATCGGTCGAGCCACGCAACGAAGGAGCACCACTGTGTCCAGCCAGATCACTGTCACTGTCGAAGGCCAAGACAGAGCAGTCGACGCGGGCACGACGGCGGCAGACCTCTTCGGTCACGACCGCGCCATCGTGGTATGCCGAGTCGACGGCGAGCTCCGCGACCTCGCTCACGTCTTTGCCGGGGGAGAGGCCGTCGAGCCGGTGACCATCGACTCACCCGATGGCCTCGATGTGCTGCGGCACTCGACCGCCCACGTGCTGGCCCAGGCGGTCCAGCAGGCTCATCCGTCCGCCAAGTTGGGGATCGGCCCGCCGATCCGCGACGGTTTCTACTACGACTTCGACGTTGAGCAACCCTTCACCCCCGATGACCTCAAGGCCATCGAGAAGGCCATGCAGAAGATCATCAACTCGGGGCAGACCTTCGTCCGCCGCTCGATCAGTGACGAGGACGCAGCCGTCGAGCTCGCCGATGAGCCCTACAAAATCGAGCTTATCGGGCTCAAGGGCGGCGCAGCGAGTGAAGCTGCCGAGGGCGCTGACGTCGAGGTCGGCGGGGCCGAGCTGACCATCTACGACAACCTCGACCGCAAGGGACAGGTCGTCTGGGGTGACCTGTGCCGCGGCCCGCACCTGCCGACCACCAAGCTCATCGGCAACGCCTTCAGTCTGATGCGCAGCGCCGCCGCCTACTGGCGCAGCAGCGAGGACAACCCCCAGCTGCAGCGGATCTACGGCACCGCTTGGCCCAGCAAGGCCGAGCTCACGGCATACCTCGAGCGTCTCGCCGAGGCCGAGCGGCGCGACCACCGCAAGTTGGGCACCGAGCTCGACCTGTTTTCCTTCCCCGACGAGATCGGATCGGGGCTGCCGGTCTTCCATCCCAAGGGCGGGGTGATCAAGCGCGAGATGGAGGACTACGTCCGGCGCCGGCACATCGAGGAAGGCTTCGAGTATGTCGGGACGCCGCACATCTCCAAGGAGGGACTGTTCCACACCTCCGGGCACCTGCCGCACTACGCCGACGGCATGTTCCCCCCGATGGAGGCCGACGGCAGCGCCTACTACCTCAAGGCGATGAACTGCCCGATGCACAACCTGATCTTCCGGGCACGGGGACGGTCCTACCGCGAGTTACCGCTGCGCTTGTTCGAGTTCGGGTCGGTCTATCGCCACGAGCAGTCCGGAGTCGTGCACGGGTTGACGCGGGTGCGGGGGATGACCCAGGACGACTCGCACTCCTACGTCACCCGTGAGCAGGCGCCCGCCGAGGTCCGGCACCTGTTGGAGTTCGTGCTCGGACTGTTGAGCGACTTCGGCTTGACCGACTACTACCTGGAGTTGTCGACCCGCGGCGACTCGGACAAGTTCATCGGCAGCCACGAGGACTGGGCCACTGCCACGGACATGCTGCGCCAGGTGGCGGTTGACACCGGGCTCGAGTTGGTGCCCGACCCCGGCGGAGCCGCGTTCTATGGTCCCAAGATCTCGGTGCAGACCCGCGACGCCATCGGACGGACGTGGCAGATGTCGACCGTCCAGCTCGACTTCACCCAACCCGAGCGGTTCGAGTTGGAGTACCAGGCCGCGGACGGCACCCGCCAGCGGCCGGTGATGATCCACTCCGCGAAGTTTGGGTCCATCGAGCGATTCATCGGGGTGCTGGTCGAGCACTACGCGGGGGCTTTTCCTCCGTGGCTTTCCCCGGTGCAAGTCACCGCAATCCCCGTCGCCGAGGCTTTCGAGGACTACCTCTACGACGTCGCCAAGCAACTCAAGGTCGAGGGCATTCGGGTCGAGGTGGACTCAACCGATGATCGTTTCCCCAAGAAGATCCGCACCGCACAGAAGTCCAAGGTGCCGTTCATGCTGATCGCCGGCGAAGAAGACCAGAGCGCCGGGGCGGTGTCCTTCCGATACCGCGACGGCACCCAGAAGAACGGGGTGCTGATCGCCGACGCCATCGAGGAGATCGTTAGCGCCGTCCGCGACCGCCGTCAGGTTTAGGAAGGGGTATTTCGAGCGGTTGCATCGCTGTCTTTCGAGATGCTCGCCTTACAAGGCGAGCATCTCGGGCTAAGGCGATCCATTGCGGCGCTTTGGTGCCCCCGGCACCCAAGCCTGAACGGCATAACCGCGCGTCGACATTAGGATCGTGGCCATGGTGGAGGCGGACAGCAGCGACGACATACCGGCTGACGTTGCTGATTCGGGGGAGTTTGCGGGCTCACCGGACGGGTTTGGCCGGTTGTGGACCCCACACCGTATGGCGTACGTGCGCGGCGAAAAGCCCACCGCTGATGCCGGCACTGGGTGTCCGTTTTGCGCGGCCCCGGACCGCAGCGACCAAGACGGCCTGATTGTCCACCGCGGTCAGCATTGTTACGTCGTCCTTAACCTCTTCCCCTACAACCCCGGGCACCTGCTGATCTGTCCCTATCGGCACGTGCCGCTCTACCTCGATCTCACCGACGAGGAAACCGCCGAGTTCACCGCTCTGACCAAAGCCGGTTTGCAGGCGCTCAACGCGGCTAGCTCGCCGGCCGGCGTCAACATTGGCATGAACCAGGGTGAAGTCGCAGGGGCCGGCGTGGCCGCTCATTTGCACCAACACATCGTGCCGCGATGGGGTGGGGATATGAACTTCCTGCCGATCATCGCCCAAACCAAGGCGTTGCCCATGTTGCTTGAAGATGTCCGTGCTCAGCTGGTCGCGGCCTGGCCGCACAACCCATGCTGAATCGCTACGCCCGCGCCTTCTTCGCCCGACTCTTCACCCCGCTGGCTGCTGCGTTACTCAAGCGGGGGATCAGCCCGGACGCGGTCACCATCTTCGGCACCCTCGGGGTCGTCATCGGTGGTGTGGTGCTCTACCCCATGGGCGAATTGTGGTGGGGCAGCGTGTTCATCACCGTCTTCGTCTTCACCGACCTACTCGACGGCAACATGGCGCGTCAGTCCGGCCAGTCCAGCCCGTGGGGTGCCTTCCTCGACTCTTCAATGGACCGCATCGGCGACGCCGCGATCTTCGGTGGGCTGATCCTGTTTTTCGCCGGCCGCGGCGACGATCTCCTAAACGCCTACCTGGCGTTATTGTGTTTGGTGCTGGGCTTCGTCACGAGTTACGTCAAGGCCAAGGCCGAGGGTCTCGGATTGCGCTGCGACGGTGGTATCGCCGAGCGCGCCGACCGGTTGACGGTGATCCTGTTCACTACCGCTTTCACCGGGTTGTTCTTCCCGATGTGGGTGCTGACCGCCGTGCTGGTCCTGCTCGGTCTGGCCAGCGCTTTCACCGTGGCGCAGCGGGTGGCCATGGTCCACGCGCAGACCAAGGGAGCCAGTTGACCGGCCTCGCCGACAGTGTGTCACTAACCGTGTTCCGGGTGGGCTGGCGCGGCACCCGGTTGCTACCCGAACGGGCGGCATACCGGATGTTTGATCTGGCAGCGCTGGCGGCGACCCGACGCGGCGGTACGGATGTGCAACGGATGCGCGCAAACTACGCGCTAGTGCGCCCCGAACTCGGCGCGGAAGAGCTGGAGGCGCTGGTCAAATCGGGGATGCGTTCCTACCTGCGCTACTGGTGTGACGCGTTCCGGCTACCGGACCGTTCGCCGGAGGATTTAGCCACGCGGGTGCGCTGCGAGAACGAGGCTGCCGCACGGGCCGACATCGCCGCAGGCCAGGGACTGGTCCTGTTCCTGGGCCACCTCGGTAATTGGGACACCGCCGGGGCGTGGGCCTCGTGCCATCTCGCGCCGGTCACCACCGTGGCCGAACGGCTCAAACCTGAAGAGTTGTATGCCGAGTTCCTGGCTTTTCGTGAGAGCTTGGGTATGACGATCTTCCCGCTGACCGGTGAGGGCTCGGTGTTCGGCCGGTTGGTACGAGCGGTCAAGGGTGGAGCGTTCGTGCCGCTCCTTGCCGATCGGGATCTCACCGACCGCGGCGTCACCGTGGACTTTTGCGGCCACCGAGCCGCCATGGCCAGCGGCCCCGCATCGTTGGCCCTGATGACTGGGGCACCGCTTCGCCCGACGACCGTGCGCTACGAACTGATCCCGGGGCAGCGCCCGGGCCCGTCGGCATACCGGATTGTGATCTCGTTCGGGCCGCAGGTCCACGACCCCACAGTGGGCACCAAAGCCGAACGCATTGCCGCCATGACGCAACAGTGCGCCGACTACATCGGCCACGAGGTGAACCGCAGCACCCACGACTGGCACATGATGCAGCGAGTGTTCGTTCCCTGATGCGCGTCGGACTCGTTAATCCGTACTCCCTCGATGTGCCTGGTGGGGTGCAATCCCACGTGCTCGAGCTCGCCGAATACCTCATCAACGACGGCCACGACGTCAGCCTGTTGACCCCTGCCGAGGCGGACACCGATTTGCCGCCGTTCGCGGTCAACGCCGGCCGTGCGGTGCCGGTGCGCTACAACGGATCGGTGGCCCGCCTCGCGTTCGGCCCGGTGGTGGCGGCACGGGTGCGGACCTGGGTCGAACGCGGCAACTTCGACGTGGTGCACATCCACGAGCCGGCCAGTCCCAGCGCCTCGTTGTTGGCCCTCTGGGCGGTGGACGGCCCGATTGTTGCGACCTTCCACTCATCGCAGTTGAAGTCGCGATCCCTGCGGGTCGTGGCACCAATGCTGCAACCTGGGCTGGACAAAATCTCCGGGCGGATCGCGGTGTCCTCGCGGGCCAAAGCGACCGTGTCGACCCAACTCGGGGGTGAGTGTGTGGTGATCCCCAACGGGGTCAACGTCGCCCGCTTCGCCGCCGACCGACCGAATCGCACAGATGCGGAATACACCGGAGCCCCGGGGCCTCGGATCGTTTTCCTTGGGCGCATTGGTGAGCCCCGCAAAGGGTTGGACGTTCTCCTGAGCGCCGTACCCGAGATTCTGCGGATCCACCCCGAGGCCCGCGTCCTCATCGCCGGGCCGGGGGAGGCCCGCGAGTTCACCAAACACCTACCCGATGACGTAGCAGCCGCCAGTGAATTTCTGGGAGTGGTCAGCGAACGCGACAAAGTCGCCCTGCTGGCCAGCGCTGATGTGTATGTCGCTCCGAACCTGGGCGGGGAGAGTTTCGGGATCATCCTGGTCGAGGCCATGGCCGCCGGAGCCCCGGTGGTGGCCAGTGACCTCATGGCCTTTACCGAGGTGCTCGACGGAGGGCGAACAGGGGTCCTCTTTGAGCGCGGCAACCCCGGTGCTCTCGCCCACGCGATCCTGAACCTCCTTGCCTCTCCCGAGCAGCGCGCCCGGCTCCAAGCCGTGGGGCCACGTCGCGCCCAGCGCTTTGACTGGTCGCGCGTGGGCCGCGAGATCGTGGCCGTTTACGACTCGGTGCGGCCGGCAGGAAGCAGCGTGCAGCGGCACCGCTCGTCCCTGCGACGGACTTGGCGAGGAGCCCCGTGGATCCGCTAAACATCGTCGTGCTGGCGTTCGCGGTGGCGTTGGCGATCGGGTGGTACCTGTCCTACACGGCGGTGCGACTCGACCGCCTACACATCCGGCTGGAGGCCACCGGATCGGCCCTGGACGCGCAACTCGTTCGACGCGCGGAGGGATCGATCGATATGGCCTATTCGGGCTACCTGGATCAGGCGAGCGCCGCGCTGGTGGCCGAGGCCGCGCGTCACTGTATGGATATCGAAGGTGCTAAGGGGGGCCCACGCTATGCCGCAGAGACAGCTTTGACTCAGGTCCTGCGGGTCGCCATGCCCAATCCGCTGCCCGAAGCCGAAGAAGCAGCCATGCGCGTGCGGCTGGCTCGTTCCTTCCACAACGAAGCCGTCGATCAAACCCGCACCGTCCGCCAGAAATGGGCCGTGCGGACCTTCCACTTGGCCGGGCGCACCGACCTCCCCGTGCCCGTCAACTTCGACGACGGATGGCCGCCACCGACGTGATCGGCACCCCGTAGACTTGCCTGGTCCGCCACGATGACTGCGGATATCCTGACGTAAACAGCACGATGAAAGGCATCTGATGTCCCTCCCCGAGTCCGCCCCCGAGCAGCGCAGCGGCACCACGCGAGTCAAGCGTGGCATGGCCGACATGCTTAAGGGCGGTGTGATCATGGACGTGGTGACACCGGAGCAGGCCATCATCGCCGAGGACGCCGGTGCCGTCGCCGTGATGGCTCTCGAGCGCGTTCCTGCCGATATCCGTGCCCAGGGCGGAGTTGCTCGCATGAGTGACCCCGACATGATCGCGGGGATCATCGAAGCCGTGTCCATCCCGGTGATGGCCAAGGCCCGTATCGGCCACTTCGTTGAAGCCCAGATCATCGAATCGATGGGCGTTGACTACATCGACGAGTCCGAGGTCTTGACCCCGGCCGACTACGCCAACCACATCGACAAGTGGAACTACACCGTTCCCTTCGTCTGTGGCGCCACCAACTTGGGCGAGGCCCTGCGCCGGCTCACCGAAGGGGCGGCGATGATCCGCTCCAAGGGTGAGGCTGGCACTGGGGATGTCTCCAACGCCACCATGCACATGCGCACGATCGCTGGCGAGATTCGCCGGTTGTCCAGCCTGTCGCCGGACGAGCTCTACGTCGCAGCCAAGGAGTTGCAGGCACCGTACGACCTGGTCAAAGAGGTCGCCGAGGCCGGCGCGCTGCCCGTGGTGATGTTCACCGCTGGTGGCATCGCGACCCCGGCTGACGCTGCAATGATGATGCAACTCGGCGCCGACGGCGTGTTCGTCGGCTCCGGCATTTTCAAGTCCGGCAACCCGCAGGCTCGCGCCGAAGCCATCGTCAAAGCCACCACGTTCTACAAGGACGCTTCGGTGTTGGCGAAGGTGTCGCGCGGTTTGGGCGAGGCCATGGTCGGCATCAACGTCGACGACATCCCCGCGCCGCACCGCCTCGCCGAACGCGGGTGGTGACGCCGCTCATCGGCGTCCTGGCGTTACAAGGCGACGTCGCAGAGCACCGCAAAGCACTGGAAGCGGCTGGCGCACGCGTGATGGATGTGCGCCGGCCCGCCGAGGTCGATCAGGTCGACGGTCTCGTCATACCCGGGGGTGAGTCGTCCACCATTGACCGACTGACGCGGATCTTCGAAGTCCGGGAGCCGATTATGGCTCGCATGGCTTCCGGTATGCCGGTCTTCGGCTCCTGCGCGGGGATGATCATGGTGGCGGCGCAGGTGCTGGCTGGCCACCGCGATCAGCAGACGCTCGGCGGTCTCGACATCACGGTCCGTCGCAACGCCTTCGGCCGCCAGGTCGACTCCTTCGAGTGCGATCTCGATGTCGTCGGACTGTCCCACGTCTCAGGTGGCTCGGACGCGGGTTTTCGGGCGGTGTTCATCCGCGCACCCTGGGTCGAACGCGTCGGCCCCGACGTCGACGTGCTCGCCACCGTGGAGTATGACGGCGCTGATCACGTCGTGGCTGTGCGGCAAGACAACGTCTTAGCCACGTCGTTCCACCCGGAAATGACCACCGATCACCGATTTCACGCGCTGTTTGTCTCGATGGTGGCCCAACACACCGATACCATCGGTCGCGTACCCGGCGCCGAACATGAGGGAAGACAAGCATGAGTGGGCACTCCAAATGGGCGACAACGAAGCACAAGAAGGCGGCTACCGACGCCAAGCGTGCGAAGTCGTTCGCCAAGTTGATCAAGAACATCGAAGTTGCGGCACGCACGGGCGGTGGCGACATGGCCGGCAATCCGACGTTGTACGACGCGGTGCAGAAGGCCAAGAAGACGTCGGTGCCCAATGACAACATCGACCGTGCGCTCAAGCGGGGTTCGGGCGAAGAAGCAGGTGCCGCCAGCTACGAAGCCCTGACCTACGAGGGGTACGCGCCCGGAGGCGTGGCGCTGCTGATCGAATGCCTGACCGACAACAAGAACCGCGCGGTGATGGAAGTGCGGACCTCCCTGAGTCGAAACGGCGGGGCCATGGCCGACGGCGGCTCGGTCGCCTACCTGTTCAGTCGCAAGGGCGTGGTGTTGGTGCCCCGCGAGGGTCACTCCGAGGACGAGATCCTCGAGGTGGTCTTGGAAGCGGGTGCCGAGGACGTCAAAACGCTGCCCGACGTGTTCGAAATCGTCTGCGAAGCCACCGACATGGTCACGGTCCGCACGGCTTTGCAGGAAGCGGGCATGGACTACGACTCGGCAGACGTTTCGTTCCTGCCCAGCGTCGAGGTGCCCCTAGATGCTGATGGCGCGCGCAAGATGATCCGCGTCGTTGATGCGTTGGAAGACTGCGACGACGTGCAGAACGTCTACACCAACGCCGATATCCCCGACGACGTGATGACGATTCTCGAAGAGGACGATTAGGCACCTGAGCCCCACGGGCGGCGAGTCGCTGGCCCCTGGAAGGGCCATGGCGGCGTAGCGTGGTGTCACGAACAAGTGTTCGCATGCTGCCGCGTCAGATCGCGGGTGTGAAGCACACCACGTCTACGGCTACAGGAGGCTTCGATGCGAGTGCTCGGGGTCGACCCAGGATTGACGAGATGCGGTCTCGGCGTGGTCGAAGGCGTGCGCGGCCGACCGTTGACGATGGTCGCGGTCGGAGTCATCCGCACACCGGTAACCGATGCACCGGAGCAGCGCCTGCTGACCCTGCAAACCGAGATTGACCAGTGGCTATCCGACTACCGACCCGACGCGGTGGCGGTCGAGCGCGTCTTCGCCAAGGCAAATATCAAAGGGATCATGGGTACCGCTCAGGCGTCCGCAGTGCCGATGCTGGCTGCCGCGCGCCTCGGTCTGCCGCTCGCTCTGCATACCCCGACGGAGGTCAAAGCCGCAGTCAGCGGCAACGGGCGAGCGGACAAAGCCCAGGTCACCCACATGATCACCCGCATCTTGCAGCTTGAGGTGGCCCCTAAACCGGCCGACGCGGCTGATGCGCTGGCGTTGGCTATTTGCCACCTATGGCGTGACGGCGGCCAGGGCGTGCTCGACCAGGCCGCTCGCAACGACACCCTCAAGCGGGCCGAAGACGTGGCCGCCCAGGCCGGGCCCAATCGGCTCGCGCTCCTTCACGCTCAGGCCGCCGTCAACAAATCGGCGGCCGCAACCTCGTGGGCCGTTCACGCGAACCAAGGCCGTGGTGGGCGCTCGTCGTCATCTAAGCCGCCGTCACCGAAGCCGCTGTCACCCAAGCCGCCGAGTGCAACGGGGACCATCACAGCCCACCACACCGGTGGAGAGTACTCATGATTGCTTCGGTCCGCGGGACGGTGTCGGCCGTCGGTCTCGATCACCTCATTGTCGAGGTCGGCGGAGTTGGCCTGCTAGTCCATACCACTCCAGCGACGGCGGCAGGCTTCTCGCGGGGCAGCGAGGCTCATCTGCATACGTCGATGGTGGTGCGCGAAGAGTCGCTCACGCTCTATGGGTTCGCCCACGCCGACGGGCAAGCAATCTTTGAGCAGGTGCAGACCGTCTCCGGGGTTGGGCCTCGGCTCGCCCTGGCGATGTTGGCCGTGCACCAGCCCGACGACGTGCGCCGGGCGATCACCAGCGGCGACTTGGTGGCCTTGACGAAGGTGCCCGGGATCGGAAAGAAAGGCGCCGAGCGGATCGTCCTCGAACTCCGCGACAAGGTCACCCCACCGGCGGGGGCGTCGAGCGCTACTCCTGCGGCTACGTCGACGGCGTCAAGTGGGCATACCCACCCGCAGGCATCCCACGTGGTGCAGGCTCTCGAAGGATTGGGGTGGAGCACGAAGCACGCTGACGAGGCCGTGCGAGCCGTGGAGGCGCGTAATGCAGAGTCTGATCCGCCAGCCGTGATGGATGTCGCGGGGCTGTTGCGATCTGCACTGCAGGACCTAGGACGATGAACACCTCAGGACCCGGCGACGACTTTACGTCGCAGCGCGAAGCGCATGAGGAGTCGCTGCAACGGATCGTGAGTGCTGATGCCGCAGACGAAGAGCGCCACGTTGAGGCCGCGCTGCGCCCTCGCAGACTCGCCGACTTCCCGGGCCAAGGCCGAGTCAGGGACCAACTCGGGTTGCTGCTCGAGGCCGCCAAACGCCGCGGCACCCCGCCTGATCACGTCCTGCTCTCTGGGCCGCCCGGGTTGGGCAAGACGACGCTGGCCATGATCGTCGCTGCCGAATTAGAACAACCCCTTCGTATAACGAGTGGTCCCGCGATCCAACACGCGGGCGATCTTGCGGCGATTTTGTCGTCGCTGGCTGAGGGCGAAGTCCTTTTCCTCGATGAGATCCACCGCATGGCCCGTCCGGCTGAAGAAATGCTCTATTTGGCCATGGAAGATTTCCGGGTCGACGTGATTGTCGGCAAGGGCCCCGGTGCCACGGCGATTCCCTTGGAGTTACCGCCCTTCACCGTGGTCGGTGCCACCACTCGTGCCGGTCTTTTGCCAGCCCCCCTGCGCGATCGGTTCGGATTTACCGGACATCTCGATTTTTATGCCACCGAAGACTTAGTCACGATTTTGACCCGAAATGCGCAATTGCTAGAGATCGATGCAGACGAAGCCGGGATCTATCAAATCGCTTCCCGCTCGCGTGGCACACCGCGGATCGCCAACCGGCTTCTGCGGCGGGTGCGCGACTGGGCGCAGGTGCACGGCCGACACATCGTGGACTTGGAAGCGTCGGACGCCGCGCTGGCCCTCTTCGACGTCGACGAGCTCGGCCTCGATCGCCTCGACCGTGCGGTGTTGGAGGCTCTGTGTCGGCGATTCGGTGGGGGACCGGTGGGGTTGAGCACGCTGGCCGTGTCCGTCGGGGAAGAGCCGGACACGGTAGAGACGGTCGCCGAGCCGTTCTTGGTGCGAGAAGGGTTTATAGTGCGCACTCCACGGGGGCGCGCCGCATCGGCATCAGCGTGGGCGCATGTGGGTCTGACCCCGCCGGAGAGCGCCGCCGTCGGCAGCCAGCAGGCGTTGCCCTTTCGACCCGATGGTGGGCGGCTCGGTGGTTAGGCCTACCCGAACGCGTTGCGCCTTCTTTGGTGGCTTTGCCCGGCTCGCCTAGACTGCCCGAGGCGCATTTCTGGATATGCCGCCGTTGCCGATCATTGTTGACACATCGTTGAAGGACGTTCATGCCCGCGTTTTTTTCTGCTGCCAGCGGTGGCGAGGGTGGTCAGTTCTCGTTGCTGATTCTCCTCTTGCCGCTCGTGCTGTTGGCCTATCTGATTTTTAGCCAGCGGCGCCGCGCCAAGCGTGAAGCGACGGCGCAACAGGGGCTACAGATTGGCGATGCGGTCGCTACGCGAGCCGGCATCCTGGGAGTTGTCGAAGGCCTCGACGGACCGAGTGTTCGCGTGCTCGTCGCGCCTGGTGTCGTGTTGACTTTCGATCGCCGTGCGGTCATCCCGGGCGCCGCGCCTGTAGCCACCGAAGAACCTGATGGCGGGGAGAGCAACTGATGGCCGTTAAGGCACGCAATCGCCGAGCGGTCCGTACGCTGTGGTCTTTAGTTCTCATCGTCGTGTTGATGTGCGCTGGGCTCACTGCTGCAGCCACGTTGGCCAGCCCGAAGGCTCAATTCACGCCGTTGTTGGGGCTCGACCTCGCCGGTGGCCGACAGATCGTCATCGAGCCCATCGTCGAAGGTGCTGCAGAGGCCGACGAGGGGCAGGTTCAGCAGGCCATCGACACGATTCGCCGACGCATCGACGGTTCGGGCACGTCCGAGGCTGAAGTCTCTCGCCTCGGCGGGGACAACATTGCGGTGGCTATCCCCGGCAATCCCACCGCTGCCCAGCTGGAATCGTTGAGTCGATCGTCTCAGTTGCAGTTCCGGCCCGTCTTGGTTGCCCAGCCTTCGGGGGGAGCCACAGACCCCTCCGCTCCGCCTCCCGTCTTGCCGCTGCCGGACAACTTCGTGCCTCCGGACGACGGCACGGATCCTGACGCTGACCTGGCCCCCCTCGAGGGTGAGCCCGGAGTGGGTGAGCCCGGAGTAGGTGAGCCGCTCCCCGGTGTCGATGACCTTCTACCTGATGATGCTGAGGTCACCAACGGACCGTTCCCCGATGGCCTGCGAGCTCAAGACGATGCCGATTCAACGGGGAGCACCGACGACGCGGAGGTCACGGACGACGCGGAGGTCACCCTCGATCCCGCCGAGACCCTTCCCGAGGTTGACCCTGCGAACGACCCGAGTTCGATGTCTCAAGTCACTCCCGAGTTGATCCAGCAGTTCACTGAGCTCGACTGCTCAGCAGATCTGGAGGGAGACCGCGTCGCCGCGGCGCCCGCCGATGAGGCGGTCGTTGCGTGCTCCTCCGACGGCACCGAGAAGTACATTCTCGGACCCGTCGAACTCACCGGCGCAAAGGTCGAAGACGCGCGGGCGGGGTATCAGAGCTCTCAAGGGGGGCCGACCGGCATCGTCGAGGTAGCGCTGGAATTCGATGACGAGGGCAGCCAAGAATTTGCCCAGATCAGCGCGCGACTGTTTCAGTACGATCGGGGCGAGGCGCAAAACCGTTTTGCCATTGTTTTGGACGGAAGCGCCATTAGCGCACCGGGTATCAATGGAGTCATTGACGGCGGGCAAGCCAGCATCACGGGGGACTTCACGTTGGACACGGCCGAGCTGCTGGCCAACCAGATCAAGTTTGGTGCTCTGCCCATTTCCTTTGCAGTCCAAACCAGCGAGCAGATCAGTCCAACCCTTGGTGGTGAGCAGTTGGAGTTGGGCATCTGGGCCGGGATCATCGGTCTGGCCCTGGTCTTCTTCTATTCGCTAGCGCAGTACCGCGCCCTGGGGCTGGTCACCATCGGGTCGTTGGTCATTGCCGGGATCTTGGCCTACCTATCGGTCACGCTACTTGGCTGGGCTTCGAACTTCCGCCTCACCATGGCCGGGGTCACGGGTTTGATCGTGGCGATTGGTATCACCGCCGACTCGTTCATCGTGTACTTCGAACGCGTCCGCGACGAGGTCCGTGCCGGCCGCCCGCTGAGGTATGCGGTGGACACCGGTTGGGAACGCGCCAAGCGCACCATCTTGATCTCGGATGCGGTCAACCTCATCGCTGCTGGCGTGTTGTTCTGGCTTTCCGAGTCCAGCGTGAAGGCGTTTGCGTTCGCCCTCGGCATGATCACCGTGATCGACCTCATCGTGATCTTCATGTTCACCCACCCGATGCTCAGCATCCTGGCCAACACGAAGTTCTTCGGTGAGGGGCACAAGTGGTCCGGGATGGACCCCGAGCGCCTCGGGGCCAAGCGGTCGACATACCTCGGTCGTGGTCAGTTCAACCTGCCGCCGCCGAAGGTCAAACCCTCGCGTGCTGAACTCGAAGGAGGAACGGTCTGATGGCTAGTTTTGCTGCTTTAGGCAACGACCTCTACACCGGTAAGCGTTCCTTCGACATCGTTGGTCGTCGCAAACTGTGGTACATGATTTCGGCGGGTCTCATCGTCTTATCGCTCATCGGGCTCTTCGGTCGCGGCCTCAACTTCGGCATCGAATTCCGAGGCGGGTCTGAGTTCCGAGTCAGCGAGGTAGCAACCACCCAAGGGTACGAAGAGGTTGCTAGCGACGCCGTCGATCAAGCCGCTTCTGGCTCGGAGGCCTCGGTCACGCTGATCGGGTCCGACACCGTCCGGGTTCAGACATCACAGTTGGAGAGCGGTCCCAGTGAGCAGGTCCGGGCTGACCTTTCTGAGGCTTTCAACGTACCTATCGAACAAGTCTCGAGTTCCTTCATCGGTCCGTCGTGGGGTGAAACCGTCACCAACAAGGCGATCCAGGCGCTGGTGGTCTTCCTGATTTTGGTCTCGGTGGTCTTGGCCCTCTACTTCCGCACGTGGAAGATGGCGGCCGCCGCTCTCGTCGCCTTGCTGCATGACCTGGTTTTCACCGTCGGGACCTACGCGCTGCTGGGGATCGAGGTCTCACCCGCGTCAATGATCGGGTTCTTGACGATCTTGGGATATTCGATTTACGACACCATCGTGGTCTTCGACAAGGTCCGTGAAAGCACCGACCAAGCCATGGAGACGCGTCGGATGACGTTTGCGCAGTCGGCAAACTTGGCCGTCAACCAGACGTTGGTCCGGTCGATCAACACCTCGGTCGTGGCGTTGCTGCCGGTGGCGACCATCGTCGTCGTGGGCATCATCTTCATCGGGCCCGGAACGCTGCTAGATCTAGCGATCGCGCTCCTCATCGGGATCACCGTCGGAACCTTCTCCTCGATCTTCATCGCGCCCCCGTTGCTGGTTCACCTGCGTGAAGGCGAGGCAGACATTGCCGCGTTAGACAAGAAGGTTCAACGCAAAGCCACAACGGCTGAGGCAGCTCCCCGACGCTCAGCTGACCCAGCAGTTGAATACGATGAGCCAAACGTCCTCGGGCAAGACACGGGCTCGACTGCCCTGGGCCAAGCATCGGCAACCCAGGTCACCCAGGCACCCGCCGCTGTTCGCGACGACGTGACTGAGCGAGGGGTTCACCCCTACGCCCAACGTGGCCCACGCAACCAGCCCAAGAAGCCGCCGAAATCGCGACGATGAGCGGGCCAATCCAACCCGGCGGACGAGGCGACTCGCTCTCTGAGGACGTCAATGCGGTATTGGTGGACGTTCCGGATTTCCCGGTCGAGGGGGTCCTGTTCAAAGACCTCACACCGCTTTTCGGTGACGTCGGTCTATGTCGGCAAGTGGTGCAGTACATCGCAGCCCGCCACAGTGGGACTGCCGACGTCGTCGCTGGTATCGAGGCCCGAGGCTTCATCTTTGGTGCGCTGGTGGCTCACGAGCTCGGTTTACCGTTCGTTCCGATCCGCAAGCAAGGCAAACTACCCCGCCCGACGTATGCCGCCCGATACGACCTGGAGTACGGCAGCGCTACCGTGGAGATGCACCGCGACGCGGTGCACAAGGGGCAGCGAGTGCTGCTCATCGACGACGTCCTAGCAACCGGTGGCACCGCCGCAGCCGCAGCCGCTCTCGTAGCGCAGGCCGAGGGGACCGTCACTGCCCTGGATGTCCTCGTCGAGATCAAGGCATTGGCCGGCCGCTCAGCGATCCCAGGCTGTGAGGTCTTTGCCCTCCTGGCCTACTAACGGCGTCGGTGGGCTGAACGAACCCGATATATAGGCCGCATACACTTTGCCCATGAGCGAGGATGTTGCACCCACCATCGGCTCAGTGACGACCACGGGAGTTCGCACCCGCTGGGCGATCCTGGGGGGGTCACGCGCGAGCGACAAGCCCGTCCTAGAGCCGCTGCTTCGGGCCGTTCGGGCCACCCACCCTAAAGGTGACCTCCACCTGATCGAGCGCGCGTTTGTCGTGGCTGAGGAGAAGCACCAGGGTCAGCAGCGCAAGAGCGGCGACGCCTACATCACCCACCCGTTGGCCGTGGCAACCATCCTGGCCGAGCTGGGGATGACGCCGTCGACCATCGCCGCCGCACTGCTGCACGACACGGTCGAGGACACCGACTACTCCCTCGAGCAGCTGCGCGCCGAGTTCGGGGACGAGATCGCCATGCTGGTCGACGGCGTCACCAAACTCGACAAAGTCGTCTACGGCGAAGCGGCGCAGGCCGAGACGGTGCGCAAGATGGTCGTCGCCATGTCGCGCGACATCCGGGTGTTGGTCATCAAACTGGCCGATCGTCTGCACAATGCCCGCACGTGGCGTTACGTCTCTGCGGCTTCCGCCGCACGTAAAGCGGCCGAAACCCTAGAGATTTTCGCTCCGCTGGCCCATCGCCTCGGGATGAACACCATCAAATGGGAGTTGGAGGACCTGTCGTTCGCCTACCTCTACCCCAAGGTCTATAGCGAAATCGTGCACATGGTCGCCGAGCGCACCCCCGAGCGTGAGGAGTATCTGGCGAAGGTGCGTTCCCAGATCGGGGCTGACCTTAAGAGTTATAAGATCCGGGCGACCGTGACCGGTAGGCCTAAGCACTACTACTCGGTCTACCAAAAGATGATCGTTCGAGGTCACGACTTCGAGCAGATCTACGACCTGGTAGCCGTGCGGGTGTTAGTGGAGTCGATCAGCGATTGCTACGCGGTGCTCGGTGCCCTGCACGCCCGCTGGAATCCAGTTCCCGGGCGATTCAAGGACTACATCGCCGTCCCGAAGTTCAACATGTACCAATCGCTGCACACTACCGTCATGGGCCCCGACGGCAAGCCCGTCGAGGTCCAGATCCGAACCCACCAGATGCACCGGCGCGCCGAGTATGGCGTGGCGGCGCACTGGAAGTACAAAGAGATGGGCAAGCACGCCCCCGGCAGTCCGCCCCATGGCGACATGACGTGGCTGCGACAACTCGTGGACTGGCAGGCCGACACCAGCGACCCGGACGAATTCTTGGAGTCGTTGCAGTTCGAGATCCACGCTGCCGAGGTGTACGTCTACACCCCCGCTGGCGACGTTATGGCCCTACCGGCGGGAGCGACGACTGTCGACTTCGCGTACGCCGTGCATACCGAGGTCGGGCATCGCTGCGTGGGTGGGCGGGTGAACGGCAAACTGGTGCCGCTGGAGAACGCACTGGTTACCGGTGACATCGTGGAGATCATCACGTCCAGAGCCGAAGACGCTGGCCCGAGCCGCGACTGGCTCAAGTTCGTCAAGAGTGGTCGAGCCCGCACCAAGATCCGCCACTGGTTTTCTAAGGAACGTCGCGACGAGGCCATCGATCAAGGCCGCGAGCACATCGCGAAGGTGCTCCGCAAGCGTAACCAGCCGCTGCAGCGGCTGATGTCGCACGACGTACTGACCGCCGTGGCGGGCGACCTGCGCTACCAGTCCATCGAGTCACTATTTGCTGCGGTGGGGGAGTCACACGTCTCGGCCGACCACGTCGTCAACCAACTTGTGGCGACCTTAGGCGGCGAAGACAGCGCCACGGAGGATCTCGCCGAAGCGGTGACGCCGCGCCGCGGACGCGCCCGCGCAACCGACCCTGGGGTCACGGTGGTGGGTGCGGGCGATGTCTGGGTCAAGGTTGCTCGTTGTTGCACCCCGGTGCCCGGCGACGAGATCCTTGGGTTCGTCACGCACGGCAAGGGTGTCTCGGTGCACCGCGTGGACTGCAACAACGTGGAGACGTTGAAGCGACACCCAGATCGCCTGATCGAAGTGGCCTGGTCACTCACCGAGGCCAGCGTCTTCTTGGTGAACATGCAGGTAGAGGCGCTGGACCGCCCTGGCCTGCTGACCGACATCACCAAAGCACTGGCCGAGCAGCGAGTCAATATCACCTCTGCTTCCGTACAGACCGGACGCGACCGGGTTGCCTTGTCGAGGTTTACCTTCGAGATGGCCGACCCGTCACACCTCGACAGCGTCCTCCGTGCGGTGCGCCGCGTGCACGCGGTGCTGGATGTGTACCGGGTGACCGGCACACACGGCACTGACCCACACCGTACAGATCATCCGCACTCAGCAGATCCCGCGCCCGCGGCCCGCTAGACCTTCACTCGCCAGCCGAGAAGACATCACATATCTTCCTGCGGTATGCCCCCTCGCTCATCCAAGAGGGCGGTCATCAAGTCAATCTCGCTGCGTTGACCGTTGACCATGGCGGCGGCCAGTTGCGTTACTTCGGGTGTGGTTGAGGTGTCGACGGCAGTTTGAGCCATATCCACCCCAGCGAGGTGGTGCGTGATCATCAGTTGCAGGTACAAGATCTCGGCGTCGGTGGACGTAGCGGCGCGGAGTTGCTCCATCTGCGCACTGGTCGCCATACCCGGCATGGATAGGTAGTCGGGGTCTGTTGGCTTCGCCGCAGGCATTGCGTCCATCGCGTCCGTCCCGTCCATGCCAGTACCGGGCACGGCTTCGGCTGGCATCCACTCCATCCGCGGCCCGCTCCGCGCCAACGGAGCATCCCATTGAGCGAGCCAGCCCTTCATGGTGCCGATCTGGGTGCTTTGCGTGGTGGCGATGTCGTAGGCCAGGACGTCGATATTGCGGTCATCAGAGGCCTGCAACGCGATCAGCGACATATCGACCGCCTGGGCATGGTGCTCACTCATGTCGCGCGCAAAGCCAGCCTCGACACTATCGCTGTCTGGGTTGGCCTGACCGAAGACCAGCCATCCTCCGAGCACACCCACCACCATGGCGACAACGACCGCTGCGATGGTGAACGTCCGTGGTGCGTGGCGTCGTTTCACGGTTGGGGCGGCTTCAGTCACTATGGACTTGTCAGGAGGTCGGTCGTCGTGCCGCCGGTGCAGGCTGCGCCGGGCTCGGGGGTCTGGGGCCCTTGCACGTATTCACTGATGAACAGGGGCAACTGCGCGTCATCGGCAGTGTCTACCTCGAGTTGCCGACCCCACGCCGTCGCTACGACCGGGCTGGTTTGGGTGTCGTTCGGCGACAACAGCATAAACTCTCGATCCGCGAGGCCCTCAAGGGTGTCCAGGCTGTCTTGGTCGATATCGGGCTGGTACGTCAGCCATACCGCGCCGTGCTCCAAAGAATGGAGAGCGTGGTGGCTCGGAATGGGCTCGGTGTAAACCCCGCAGTTCCACCAGGCCTGATGATGGTCACCGCCCACCGGCGGATCCTGCTCGTAGGCCGGTGCCTCGGCGACGTGATCCCGGCCGAGATCTTCGTACTCAGCAACGCCGCTCAAACTCGGCCGCGTCAGGACGGCGAAGGTAATCGCACCCACGATGAGTAGCAGCACCAGCGCCGCGCTGCCCCAGACAATCAGGGCGCTGCGGCGCTCCTTGGCTTTGGCTTGGCGCTGCATCGCCGCCGCGCGCTGGGTCCGGTCTACCGGCGATTGAGAACGAGCCATCGTTGATCCTTTGGGGCGTCGAGGGAGCCGAAGACAGGCTTCGGGCGGTGGGACTAGCAAACTGCGTCAACGTACCCGCCCCGTCTGGGACAAACCTGCTGGCACCTGATCAGCGACGCTGGCCCCACCGCCACCGGGAACTAGTTGGTGATGGCCTCGGCCAGGTTGCCCAGCGAGTCTTCCAAATCATCGGCGCTGACGAGGGGGAACGTCACCTTCGACAAAATCTCTTTGTCGGTGACCTTGCTCCAGTCGTAGGTCAAGGACACATCGGTGGAGTCGGGGCCGGTGGACACCAGGCGCCATACCCATTCCCACCCGTAGGGCTCGGACCCTGCCGGAGTGCTCTGCCAGGCCAACAGCGCGCCGTCGTCGAAACCGGTGACGTGGTTGTCGGTCTGGTATTCACCACCCATATGGGGGCCTTCCATGTTCATCGTGAACACCTGTCCGGTGTGCGAGATGCGATCACCGTGCTCAACGGAGCGGACAAAGCCGGATCCATCGATCGCCACGTGATGCTCAGGGTTAGACAGCACCTCGAAGATCTTCGTGGTGGATGCATCAATGGATCGGTTCACGGTGATGCTTTTCTCTTCGCTCATAGGGCTTCTCCTCGTTGATCGGATGCGGGCGTAAAACCGCCTGCCGGGGTAACGCTACGTGGTGGGGGCCAAGAAGGCAGCAAGGGCGGCGATGTATGCCGCATGGTCGGCCACACCGCATACCTCGCGGGCCGAGTGCATCGAGAGAGTGGCCGCTCCGACGTCGACCGTGGTTGCGCCGGTGGCCGCAGCCGTCATCGGGCCAACGGTGGAGCCGCAGGGGAGATCGGTGCGGTGCACATAGGTCTGCATGGGCACCTCGGCCTGCTCACAGGCCAGAGCAAACGCGGCTTCCCCCAGGGCATCGCTGGCGTAGCGGCCCTGCGCGTTGACCTTTAACACCGGACCGCCGTTCATCTGTACCTGGTGGCTCGGTTCGTGCCGCTCGGGGTAATTCGGGTGAATCGCGTGCGCCATGTCAGCCGAGGCCACCACGGTGGCGGCCATCGCCCGTAGGTAGTGCTCTCGGGAACCGCCGCGGGCAGCCACGATCCGCTCGAGCCACCCGGTCAAGAACGGTGAGGCGGCACCGCTAGAGGTGGTGCTGCCTATCTCTTCATGGTCGAACAAGACCACCACCGGGGTGGGAGCCGACGACGACGTATCGCGCTGAGACTCCACGAGGGCGCGTAAGGCAGCGTGGCAGGTGGCCTGGTTGTCGAGGCGGGCGCTGGCTAAGAGGTCTCGGTCGCGGCCAATGACGCGTGCCGGGGTGAGGTCATGGGTCATGGCTTCCCACGCCAGCAGATCGTCGCCGTCGACCTCGAGGACGTCGGCCAAGTACGTGTGGAAGTCCCCCGGGCCCGATCCCAGGCCCCAATGCGGAGCGAGGTGTTGCTGGGGGTTGAGTTTGAGGCCCTCGGTGTGGACGTCGCGGTTGAGGTGGATCGCCAGTTGCGATACCCGAAGGATCGGATCGTCGATGCGAAACAACTCGGTGACGGAGCCGCTAGGTGTGCGCCGCACGGCCCTACCCGACACGCCCAGATCCCGGTCGAGCCACGACGTCAACAGTGGCCCGCCGTATACCTCCACGCCCAGACTCTGCCAACCGTGCGAGTGGCGATCAGGATGAGGCTTGATCCGCAGGTTGGGGGAGTCGGTGTGTGCGCCTACGACCCGGAAGGGGTGCTCGGCGGAGACGGCGTGCGGTTGTGACCACGCCACCAGCGAACCGCCGCGGCGCGCAAAGAACTGACCTGGCCCAGATGGGGCGACGTCGACCTCAGCGCACTCGACAAAGCCGTTGGCGTCGAGAATCTGGGTTGCTGATTCGACCGCATGAAAGGGCGACGGGCTGGCGTCGAGGTAGGCCGCTAGGTTCTGGATCACAAAGACAGCCCTGCGCGAGCCGAGGCCAACCACTCCTGACGCGCTGACAGGGACTGCTGCGCAGCGGTGACCGCCTGAGCGTCACCCTTGGCCTGAGCCTTCGCCAGATCCGCTTCGAGACCTTCGACGGCGCGTTCCAATTGGTCCACCATCGACTGTGCACGAGCGTTGAGCTCGGGGTTGCTACGCGTCCACTTCTTATCCTCACCGTCTCGGACGGTCTCTTCGACTTTGCGCAGCCGGCCCTCGATGCGGGTCATGTCTGAGCGGGGTACCTTGCCTGCCTCGTCCCAGCGGTCCTGGATGGAACGCAGGGCGCCCTTTGCCTGGCCCAGATCTTGGATCGGCAACAGGGCTTCAGCCTCAGTGAGCAAGGCTTCTTTGACGACCAGGTTCGCTTCGAATTCGATGCGTTCGGTGGCAACTACTTCGTCTTTGGCGTTGAAGAACTGGTCCTGAGCCGCCTTGAAGCGCTGCCACAGGGCGTCATCGCTCGAGCGCTGGGCGCGACCCGTGCGGCGCCACTGCTCCATCAGGCGCTTGAACTCTCCAGCGACGGAGCCCCACTCCTTGCTGGTGGCCAGAGCCTCAGCCGCAGTGACCAGTTTTTCCTTCTCGCGGCGCGCTACTTCTTGATCTTCGTCGAGTTGGTTGAACCAGGCGCGGCGCGTCTTGTCGAAGGATGAACGGGCCTCGCTGAAGCGGTGCCACAACTCGTCCTCGGTGGCCTTGTCCAGCCGGGGGCCGGCATGCTGTTGCGCCTTCCACTGATCGAACAAGTCGCGCATCCGAGCGCTGGCTGACTTCCATTGGACCTTGGCGGGGTCGCTTCCGGCGATCTTCTCAGCGCCCTTAACGGTCTTCTCGCGGGCCTTAGCCGCGACCACTTTGGCGGCGGCGCGTTCCTTAACTTCCGTGTCGGCGCGGGTCGCCACCTGGGCCTCGATAGCGGCCACGCGGACCTGCAGGGCGTCGATGTCCCCAACGACGTTGGCTTCGCCGATGTGCTCGCGCAGTGCTTTTAGCGCGTCACGAGCCTCGTGAGCCGAGAGATCGGTCTGCTCGAGGCGTTGTGACAGCAAAACGGCGGCGGCATCGACATCATCGAACTTGCGAGCGAAATACGTGAGCGCCTCGTGCTCGGTAGAGCCGGGGTAGGACCCGACAGCCCGCTCACCCTCTGCGGTCTTGACGAACACCGTTCCGTCGTCGCCGACCCGACCAAAGGCCATCGCTGCTTCGGAGGCACCTTGGGGTTGGGCTGGGGCCGCCGCTGGGCGCACGGATGCTTTACGCCCAGCCATCTGGGCCGGGGAAGGCATCATCGGGCGAGGGCTGGGCTTGGGGGTGGGCGCATTCGGTGCTTCGACCGCCTCCGGTGTCTCGACCGCCTCCGGTGTCTCGACCGCCTCCGGTGCTTCGACCGCCTCCGGTGTCGCTACCTCAGCCGTCTGCTCCGATTGCGTTAAGTTTTCGCTCACGACGATGCCGCCTCTTCCTCAAGTTCGACGTCCAAGATGCTGATCGGCTGAGCCGGCATACCCTCGACGCCACCGCCGTCAACTCCCGCTGCGGCGATGTAGTCCACGATGTCCATTCCGTCGGTGACTGTACCGATAATGCTGTAACCGCCCCCATCTGTGGGCAGCATCGTGTCGGCGAACACGATGAAGTATTGGCTCCCGTTGCTGTCCGGGTCGTTCGTGCGAGCCATCGCGATGCTGCCGCGAGGGTAAAAACCGTCCGCAGGAGCGTTCTCGATCCCGAAGGTGTAGCCCGGCCCGCCGCGCCCGGTGCCGGTGGGGTCGCCGCACTGCAACACGTAAATGCCGCCATCGACCAATCGATGGCACGGACTGTCAGACCAGAAGTCGCCCTCGCCCAAAAGCAGGAATGACGCGACGCTCTGGGGTGCCGCCGCCCCGTTGAGTTCAAAGGTGATCGGGCCGCAATTGGTGACCATGCGGACGGTGGCCGCATCGGGGGCGGTGGCCGGGGGAGCCTGGGTCGCTCGGAACGTCGGCACATCGGTAGGAATCGCGGGGGCTGGAGCACAGTCGATCGCCCCCGTGCTCACGGCACCGTCCGCCGGGGAACTCGCGCTCGGCGACGAAGCCGATTCGGGCTGCCCGTCATCCGTGCACGCGGACAGCATCAGCATCGCCGCCGCCACCCCGGAGGTCAGGGCGATCGTGCGGGAGCTGCGAAGGCTGCTGGGCAGCATAGATGACCTCCTGAAAGGCGAACATGGATGAGTTTTGAGTTTAGGCGGATATTTCAGGGCGCAGGGGCAAACTGGGCAACGGTTTGGACACAATCGTGAGCGTGGCGTGGGGTTTGTTTACAGTGGCCTAATGCTGATCCGCGCTATTCCTGCCGTCGCCTTCGGAACGAATTGTTACGTCATCGCCCCGGATGCCGGCGCAGAGTGTGTGATTGTCGATCCCGGTATCGGGGTGGCCGACCGGGTGCTTGGTGTGCTCCGGGCCGAGGGTTTGACCCCTGCGGCGATCCTGCTCACTCACGGGCACCTCGACCATGTGTATGACGTGCCCACCCTCGAATTGGCCGGCTCAGTCACCACAGGTATTCACCCGCAGGATCGTTACCGCCTCGTCAATCCTCTCGCCGATATCGACGCGTCGTTTGTCGCCATGCTGGAGGCCCAGTTCAAGACCAAAGCAACGTGGCGCGAGCCGGAAGCCATCGTGGAATTCGCGGTGCCTTCGCCGCGCGAGGAAGCCAAGGGGCCTGGCGCGATGGCCACCTTGACGGTGGCCGGGTTGCAGATTGCCGTCACTCACGCACCGGGTCACACCGAAGGGTCGGTGCTTTTCGAGATGGCCGGTATTCCGGAGAACGTCAGCCAGCCCGAGGGATCAACTCTGGATCGCACCGTGCTCTCCGGTGACGTCCTCTTTGCGGGATCTATTGGTCGCACGGATCTGGCCGGGGGCGACCCGGCCGCGATGACGCGCTCGTTGCGTGACGTGGTGTTGCCGCTGCCGGACACGGCCTTGGTGCTACCAGGACACGGCCCCGCCACCACCATGGGTGCCGAGCGAGCGACCAACCCCTATTTGCAGCTCCCCCTCGCCTAGACTCCGCCACGTGATCACACCACGCACGCCGTCAGGGGTATTGGAACTCCTCCCGCCCGAGCAGATCGCCTTCCAGCGGATGCTCGACACCATCCGTCGCGGTTTCGAACGCTTCGGCTTCTTGCCGATCGAGACGCCGGTGTTTGAGGTCAGCGACGTGCTGCTGACCAAGACCGGGGGAGAGACCGAGCGTCAGGTCTACTTCGTACAGTCGACAGGTTCTCTGGAGAAGGCGGCTGCGTCTGATGCCGAAAGCGCTTTGCCCGAGATGGCGCTGCGTTTTGACCTCACCGTTCCCCTTGCCCGGTACGTCGCCGAGCACGAGCACCACCTGACCTTCCCCTTCCGCCGGTACCAAATGCAGCGGGTCTACCGCGGTGAACGCTCGCAGCGAGGCCGGTTCCGGGAGTTCTACCAGTGCGACATCGACATCGTCGGCAAAGACACCCTGAGCGTGAAGCACGACGCCGAGTGCCCCGCGGTGATCCACGCGCTGTTCTCCGACATGAACATCGGCCCCTTCACCATCGGCATCAACAACCGGCGTCTGATGCGCGGCTACTTCGAAGACCTCGGTGTCTCTGACAGCGATCAACAGGGTGCCGTTCTGCGCGAGATCGACAAACTGGACAAACGCGGCGAAGAGCACGTGCGCTCGACGTTAGCGGGTGAAACCTTTGGCCTCTCCGCCGATGTCATCGACGCGTTGCTGGAGTTTGTTAGTGCTCGCAGCACGTCGCACGAGGATGCGCTCAGTAAGCTCAAAGCCCTCGAGTCGGGCAGCACGGGCAGTGCTGAGTTGGCGCGCGGCGTCGAAGAATTGCGCGAGGTCCTCGGTTTGGTGCGTGCCCTGGGTGTCCCGGAGAGCGACTATGGCCTGAACTTCTCGATCGCCCGCGGGTTGGATTACTACACCGGCACGGTCTACGAAACGACGCTGGATAGCCACCCGGGCATCGGGTCGATTTGCTCCGGTGGTCGGTATGACGATCTGGCCAGTCACTACAGCAAGTCGAGTCTGCCGGGAGTTGGCATCTCCATCGGGCTGACCAGGCTGTTCTGGCAGTTGCGCGAAGCGGGCTTGGTGGACGTTGCCGAGAGCACCGTCGACGTGTTGGTGCCGTTGGTCGACGATTCGTTGATGACCCACGCGCTGGAGCTGACGACGATGCTGCGCCAGGGCGGCATCAACTCTGAATCGGTTTTGCAGGCCAGCAAACTCGGCAAGCAACTGAAGTATGCCGACCGGGCCGGCATCCGGTTTGTGGCGATTCTCGGCCCTCAAGAGATCGAGGCAGGCACCGTAACGATCAAGGATCTGCGCCGCGAGGTTCAGTTCACGGTCCCCGCCGCTGAGGCCGTCGCAGCCGTGCGGGTCGAGCTTGCCCAGCCGTTGGAGTTGAAGGGCCGCTAAGGATCGCTTCCGCTCGTGATAGCGTACTAACGCGCTAATACGCGTCACTACGCGGTTGCGTCCGCGCCAACGATCACACCACTCATCGCGAAGGACTTCATGAAGCAGCGCACGGGGATTAAGCAGGCGAGCCTGGTCGAATTGTCCTCCGTCTTGGCAACCCTCGACGACGCGGGCGCTATCGAAGACTTCTTAGTCGATCTGTGCACCCCCGCCGAGCTAGAGGCCCTCTCGGACCGCTGGGTGGTGGTGCCTCTGCTCGCGCAAGGCGTGCCCTACCGATCGATTCACGAACAGACAGGCGTGAGCGTGACCACGATCGGTCGGGTGGCTCGCTGCCTGGAGTCAGGCAGCGGATACACAGTCGCACTGGAGCGACATACACCCAAACCGCGCTAAGACAGCCGCGCCCGGTTCGTGAACCCACCCGATGGGCCGCGCCACGTCGTGTTCGTCGCACCACGTCTCCACCTACTGCTTATACACACTGCATCTGCTTTGGAAGGTCCCCCATGACTCCATCTGCCCAGCCGCGCGACCGCCTGCGCGTCGCGATCCAGCGATCCGGACGCCTCGCCGCCCCTGCCCGTGACCTGCTGGGGTCCTGTGGTCTGACCTGGCGCGAGAGCCGCGACAAACTGTTTTGCTACGGCGAATCCTTGGCCATCGACCTGCTGCTCGTGCGCGACGACGACATCCCCGGCCTCATCGCCGACGGGGTCTGCGATCTGGGGATCGTCGGTCGCAACGTCATCGCCGAGCACGACCTGGCGCGCCAGTCTGCGGGGGCGATGGGCGGGCTGACCGAGTTGCGCGAACTGGGCTGGGGGAGTTGCCGCCTCGACATTGCGATCGACGCTGACCTGGAGTGGCAGGGGCCGGCGCAACTCGCCGGGCAGCGCATCGCCACGTCCTACCCTCAAATTTTGGGGCACTGGCTGGCCCAGCACGACGTCGTCGCTGATGTGGTGACCCTCAGCGGCTCGGTCGAGATCGCTCCGCGTCTGGGGCAGGCCGACGTCGTCTGTGACCTCGTCTCCAGCGGCGGCACCCTCGCCGCCAACCAACTCAAACCCGTGGAGACCTTGCTGCATTCCGAGGCGGTCGTGGTGGGGCCGACCCACGCCCTGGAGGGCAGCCGCGGCGAGTTGGCCGAGCTGCTGCTGCGCCGGATGGACGGTGCCGTGCGGCTCAAGGAGACCCGTCTGCTGATGCTGCGCACTCCACGCACCCAGTTGCCAGAGGTGCTCAACAACCTCCCGGAGGGACACGAACCCACGATTCTGTCGCTCGAGGGGGACACCGCACCGGAAAACAGTGAAGTCAGTGTGCAATTGCTGTGCCACGGCGCTGTGACCTGGCAGCGACTCGAAGACCTCAAACGCGCGGGAGCCCGTCAACTGATGGTGCTCCCGGTCGAAGGGATGTTGGCATGAACCTCGTGACCTGGGACGACCTCGACGCTTCCCGCCGTGCTGACGCGATCGCCCGCGGCACCGTCGCGGCGGGCCCCGAAGTGACCGCCTCGGTCACGACCACCTTGGCCGCGATCGCCGCGAGGGGTGACGCTGCGGTCATCGCCGCCACGTCGCGCTTCGACGGCGTCGACATCACCGAGTTGGCCGTTTCGCCCGCCGAGGTCGAAGCCGCCACCGCACGCATCAGCGACGAGTTGCGGGCGGCCATCAGCGAAGCGGCGGGGCGCATCCGGGCCTTTCACCGCGGGGGTATGCCGAGCGACTACGCCGTCGAGACGGCACCCGGGGTGATCTGTGAGCGGGTCATGCGACCCATCGAGCGCGTCGGTCTGTACGTTCCAGCGGGTTCCGCGCCGCTACCCTCCACGGCCTTGATGCTCGGCATACCCGCGCAGTTGGCGGGGTGCCCGCAGGTGGTGTTGATCACGCCACCGGGGCGCGACGGTCGAGCCGACGACGCCGTCCTGGCTGCCGCCGCCGAGTGTGGTGTTACGCAGATTTTCCTCGGTGGGGGCGCCCAGGCCGTGGGCGCGCTGGCCTACGGCACCGAGACCATCCCCGCCGTCGACAAAATCTTCGGCCCGGGCAACGCCTGGGTGACCGAGGCCAAGCGCCAGGTCAGCACCGCTGAGGGCGGGCCCGGCATCGACCTGCCCGCCGGCCCGTCCGAGGTCGTCGTTATCGCCGACGCCGGTGCCGACGCCGAGTTCGTGGGTGCCGACTTGCTCTCTCAAGCTGAGCACGGCCCCGACTCACAGGTGTTGTTATTGACCGACGACCGCGCGCTAGGTCAGGCCGTGGTCGATCAGATCGAAACCCAGGTCGAGGAGTTGCCCCGCGCGGCGATCGCCCGTAAAGCGTTGGCGAGCAGCCGGGTGATCGTGACCAGCGACCTCGACGGTGCCTTCGACATCAGCAACGAATACGGCCCCGAGCACCTAATCCTCGCGTTGCGCGAGCCCCGCGACTGGTTGGCGCGGGTGACCTCGGCCGGGTCGGTGTTCCTGGGCGACTGGGCCCCGGAGACGCTCGGCGACTACTGCAGCGGCACCAACCACGTGCTGCCGACGGCGGGTGCTGCCCGATTCACCGGTGGGGTCAACGTGGCCAGCTTCCAGATCGCCATGACCGTGCAGTCCGTGACCCAGGGTGGTCTGCACGAAGTCGGGCCCTGCGCCGTCGTGCTCTCCGAAGCCGAGCAGCTGCACGCCCACCAGCGTGCCGTGACTCGTCGCCTCGCTCGGCCACTCCCATGACCTTCCCGATGAGTTTGATACGCGAAGACCTGGCCGCGTTTGGTGGCTACTCCTCGGCCCGCACGAGTTTCGACGGGCCACCGGCCACGATCTGGCTGAACGCCAACGAAGCCTCAAGCGCCAACGTCGCCGACCCCGACGGACGCACCAGGCGCTACCCCCAACCTCAGCCGGACCATCTGCGGACGGCCCTGTCGGCATACCTCGGCGCCGGCGATGAGCAACTTCTGCTCGCTCGTGGCAGCGACGAAGCCATCGACGTGTTGATCCGCACCGTCTGTGCCCCCGGCGGCGATCACGGCATCATCACCTGCTCACCGACCTTCGGGATGTATGCCGTGAGCGCGGCAGTGCACGGCGTGCCAGCCCACGACGTTCCTCAGCACGACACCGGCACCGACTTCGAGCACAACCTGGACGCCGTGGCGTCCGCCGTGCGCGCTACTGGTGCCCGCATCGTGTTCTTGGCCTCACCGGGTAACCCCACCGGGTCCGTCATCGACCTCTACGACGTCCTTGCGCTCGCCGACGAGATCGCCGATGTCGCGATGGTGGTGCTGGACGAGGCGTACGTCGAGTTCGCCGACGAAGGTTCCGCCATTGCTGCCGTAGCCGCGCACCCGACGCTCGCGGTGCTGCGCACGATGTCGAAGGCCCACGGTCTCGCCGGGGCCCGCATCGGTGCGTTGATCGCGCACCCCGACCTGATCGCCGTCCTGCGCCGCGTGCAAGCGCCCTACCCGCTGCCAACCCCGGCGGTGGACGTTGCCATCGAAGCGCTGCGCCCCGCATCACTGGCCGACACCACCATTCGCATCGACGCCACCGTGGACCTGCGGGATCGATTGGCCAAGATCGTGACCCAGGCACGCGGTGTGACGTGCGTCTACGACAGCCAAGCCAACTTCGTCCTCGCCCGCACGTCGACACCGGATCGCCTCATCGATGCGGTCCGCCACCAGGGCATCGCCATCCGCGACATGCGCCACCTACCGGGCTTGTCCGACGCGGTGCGCATCAGTGTCGGGACGACTGAAGACCTTGACGCGTTGGCCCTCGCTCTAGACCCCTTGACCCCTCCCGAGAGGAACTCATGAGCTCGTTGCCCGGCCCCGTTCTGTTCATCGACCGCGACGGCACCCTGATCGAAGAGCCCGCCGACCAGCAGGTCGACGCTCTAGACAAGGTGAAGTTCGTGCCCGACGTGATCCCGGCCTTGCTTCGTATGCGGGATGCTGGCTGGTCGTTCGTCATGGTCAGCAATCAAGACGGCTTGGGCACCGAGTCGTTCCCGACGCAGGACTTCCAAGGCCCCCACGACCTGATGATGTCGGTGTTCGCCACCCAAGGCATCACCTTCCGCGACGTGATCATCGATGTCACCAGGCCCGAAGACAACGCCCCCACGCGCAAGCCGGGAACCGCGCTGATGACCGGTCTGCTGAAGGACCGCAGCATCGACTGGGCCGCCAGCGCAATGGTCGGCGACCGCGAAACCGATGCCGAATTCGCGGCCAACTTGGGCATCCCGGTATACCTGATCGGGGTGACCGACTGGCCGAGTATCGCGCACGAACTGGTGACCCAGCCCCGAACCGCCTCGGTGCGCCGAGCGACCTCGGAGACGGTCATCGACGTGAGCGTAGACCTCGACCGTGGGGGTAGGAGCAGCATCGCGACCGGGGTCGGATTCCTGGACCACATGCTCGAGCAACTCGCCAAGCACGGCGGCTTCAGCCTCACCGTCGCCTGCGAGGGTGACCTGCACATCGACGAGCACCACAGTGTCGAGGACATCGCCCTAGCCGTTGGAGAAGCCATCCGCACGGCCCTGGGTGACAAGCGCGGCATCGGTCGATACGGCTTCACGCTGCCGATGGACGAAGCGCAAGCCACCGCCGCGATCGACCTGTCCGGGCGGCCTTTTTTCGTCTTCGAAGGCGAGTTTGACCGGGAGAAGGTGGGCGACCTGCCGACCGAGATGGTGGGCCACTTCTGGCGATCCTTCGCCGACGCGATGCGCTGCACCTTGCACCTGAGCATCTCGCCCGGCAACGCCCACCACCAGATTGAGGTCGGCTTCAAGGCGGTGGCGCGGGCGCTGCGCCAGGGCATCGCCGCCACGGGCACCGACTTGCCGAGCACTAAAGGGGTTCTGTGAGCCGTCCCAGCGTGGTGCTCGTCGACTCTGGCGGCACGAACATTGCCTCGGTCCGTTTTGCGCTCGACCGCATGGGCGTTGCGTGTCACCTCACCAGCGATGCAGCCGTCATACAGGCTGCGGACCGGGTGATCTTGCCGGGGGTGGGTGCGGCCGCCCAAGGCATGGCCCGTCTGCACGCGGCGGATCTGGTGGGGGTGCTGCGCGACCTGACGCAGCCGCTGTTGGGCGTGTGCTTGGGGATGCAGTTGCTCTTTGACGGCAGCGAAGAAGACGGTGGAGTCGAGTGCTTGGGGTTGATCGAGGGCACCGTCACGGCGATCACGCCCGGCAAAGACGTTCGAGTTCCCCATATGGGGTGGAACACGCTGAGCGTTGACCGGCAGGACCCCCTCATCCGTGGCCTCAGCAACGGGGATCGAGCCTATTTCGTGCACTCCTACGCAGCGCCTATCACCGGCGCGACCCTGGCCAGCACCTGGCACGGTCAGGACTACGCCGCGGTGGTCCGCGACGGCAACCGCTGGGGAGCGCAGTTCCACCCCGAGCGCTCGGCGGCCGTTGGCGCTACCCTCTTAGCCAACTTCATTTCGGAGGCAGTCGATGAGTGAATTCACCATCTATCCCGCCCTGGACATTCGCGGCGGTGGCGTGGTGCGCCTGCATAAGGGCGACTACGACAAAGAGACCAGGTATGCCGGGGAGCCGCTCGAACTCGCGGGCCGCTACGCAGACGCGGGCGCTCGATGGCTGCACCTGGTCGATCTCGACGCCGCCCGGGCGGGCGGCTACACGCTGGCTCCACTGCTGACCGAGATCGCGACACTGACCACCTTGTCGGTCCAGACCGGCGGCGGAGTGCGCACGGCCGATGACGTGCAACGCCTCCTCGACGCCGGGGCGAGCCGGGTCGTGGTGGGCTCGATGGCGGTCCGTGAGCCCGAGACGGTGCTGGGCTGGTTGGAGCGTTTTGGCCCCGACCAGTTGACCGTGGCGCTGGACACCCGGGCCGACGAAAAGGGCTCGTGGGTGTTGCCGGTGGCCGGGTGGACCTCGGTGGCCGACGACGACCTGCCGACCATGCTCCACCGGTATGCCGCATCCGGTCTCAAGCACGTGCTGTGCACCGACATCGGTCGCGACGGCACACTGTCCGGGCCCAACACTCACCTCTACACGTTCTTGACGGTGTCCTCGCCCGACCTGCTGATCCAGGCCTCCGGCGGCGTGCGCGACGTTGCCGACGTGCGCGCGTGCGACAAGACCGGGTGTGCGGGCGTCATCCTCGGAAAGTCGCTCTTGGAGGGCCGCTTGACCGTCGAGGACGCCATGGCGCAGGAGCGCCGATGAGCGTGGCCCGGCGGATCATCCCGTGCCTGGACGTGCGCGAGGGTCGCGTGGTGAAGGGCACCCAGTTCCGCAACCACGTCGACATGGGCGACATCGTCGACTTGGCTCAGCGGTACCGCGCCGAGGGAGCGGACGAGTTGGTGTTCTACGACATCACGGCCAGCCCCCAGGGCCGCTCGGTGGACACCGAGTGGGTCTCTCGGGTGGCGCGCCAGATCGACATCCCGTTCTGTGTGGCCGGTGGCATCCGTTCGGTCGAAGAGGCCCGGCGCGTGTTGCACGCGGGCGCCGACAAGATCTCGATCAACACCCCCGCCACCCAACGCCCTGAGTTGATCTCCGAGTTGGCGACGGCGTTTGGCGTTCAGTGCGTCGTGGTGGGTGTGGACAGCCTTCGCGACGACGACGGCCACTGGCGCATCCGCCAGATGACCGGCGACCCGGACGCCACGACTGCGCTCAGTGACACCACGCTGGACTGGGTGGCCACCGTGCAGCGTCTCGGCGCCGGTGAAGTGGTGCTGAACTGTATGGGCAGTGACGGGGTGAAATCCGGTTACGACCTCGAGCAACTGCACGCTGTTCGGCAGATCTGTCAGGTACCGCTGATTGCCTCCGGTGGCGCCGGTAACGCGCAACACTTCATTGACGTTTTTACCGAGGCCGACGTGGACGGTGCGCTCGCGGCTAGCGTCTTCCACTCCGGGGCCGTGCCGATCCCTGGGCTGAAAAGCACGTTGGCCGAGGCCGGTTTGGTCATTCGCGGGCCCCAGGAAGGACACGCAGCATGAGCGCTGCCACACCCAAACCTCAAGACACTCCACTGAGCCTGCCCGATCCGCATACGGTCGAGACGTTGGCGTTCGACAAACAGGGCGGTCTGCTGCCCGCCGTCGTGCAGCACGCGACCACCGGTGAAGTGTTGATGCTCGGCTATTGCGACGAGGCCGCGGTGCGCGCCACGCTCGACACAGGTCTGGCGACGTTCTACAGCCGCAGCCGCGGTCAGTCGTGGGTCAAGGGGGAGACCAGCGGCAACACGCTGACGGTCAAGCGTGTCGAGGTGGACTGCGACGCCGACACGTTGCTGCTGCACGCCATGCCTGCCGGACCGACGTGCCACACCGGCACCACCTCCTGCTTCACCGGCGAAGCGAACTCACCGGGGGGTGCCTTCGTCGGCGAGCTCGACGACGTGATTGCGGGTCGGTATGCCGACCGTCCCGCTGGGTCCTACACGACCAGTTTGTTCGAGTCCGGGGTGCGCCGCATCGCGCAAAAGGTCGGCGAAGAGGGCGTGGAGACGGCTCTAGCGGCGGTGGCAACCGACCAAACCGACGACGACCTGCTGGGGGAGTCCGCCGACCTCGTCTATCACCTTCTGGTGCTGCTGCGCAGTCGAGACCTCAGTTTCGCCGACGTCGAAACGGTCTTGCGCGCCCGCCACGGCTGAGGCGTCGCTCACAACGCGTCGAAGGCGGAGCGGGTCGCAGGCCCGAATTGCCGAGCTCGAGCGTCGCCAACGCAGCAATGACGTCGCCATCACCGCTGCGCCAATCGCCGAGCGGGTCATCGCTCACGGCAGACAGTTCGATGGTCGTGCGGCTGGTCAAGGCTCGTAGCGCCAGCAGTTCTTGGAGCTCGGGGCGATCACGGTATGCCGCTAGGGACGTGGCTGTCACGATGCCGTTCCAGCGGCGAAGGGCGTACCACCCGACGACCAGAACGATCGGTGTTCCAGCAGTCAACAGGCTGAGCCACAAGGCCATCCGATCCACCGAGGACTCCAACTGGTTGGCCGCCGACGTGAGATTCGTGCCTACCGAAGCGGTGCCAGCGAAGGGTGTTTGCAACTCATCACCCACCAGCGGCACCCCGGTCACCCGGTCGGCGATGTCCAGCATCCGTGCCGAGAGCGCATCACCAGCGGTCCTCATCGGAGCCGCAGGGGCGCCGAGTGCGCTGACGACGCCATACACAAAGCGGCCTATGAGAAACCACACCAGCGCCCAGGCGACCACAATCAGGTCGGTCGTGAGTTGGCGAGTGCGGGCTGCGGGCGTCTCGGAATACCAATGCATCCCGACATCATGGCGCTTCCAGCGCACAATAGAACGGTGGTACCGCCCAACATTGACGATCACAGCGATGCTGGTCGCGTCGAGGCAGATGATCACACCGGCCCTGTGCCTGTGGGTGCATCAATAGAATCGGACCGGCAGCGGTGGCTCGATCACTTGATCATCGAGCGAGGCTTGGCCCACAACACCCTCGCGGCGTATCGGCGCGACACCACCCGGTATCTGCGGTTCCTAGCGCAGCGCCGAATCCACGAGCCGGCGCGCATCGACCCCACCGCCGTGAACGACTTCCTGGTATCGCTCACCCTGGGTGACGAAACCCACCCGGCGCTGGCCAAGACCTCGGCGGCCCGAGCGGTCGTGGCGGTGCGGGCCTTGCACTCGTTCTGGCTGGACGAAGGAATCAGCACGACCGACCCGGCCTCGGGCACTGCGCCCCCGACTCCCGCGCGCCGACTGCCCAGCACGTTAAACACCGCTGATGTCGAGTCGATCTTAAGCGCTGCCGCGCTCGGCGATACGAGTGCCGCCCTTCGAGACTGCGCCCTGTTGGAGGTCCTGTACGGATGTGGCGCCCGGGTGAGCGAGGCGATCGGACTAGACGTCGATGACGTGGACCTCGACCCTGACGAGGCCTCCGTGCGGCTGCTCGGTAAGGGCTCCAAAGTGCGGATCGTGCCGATCGGTTCGTATGCCGTAGCGGCCCTACGCGCTTACACGGTGCGGGCGCGACCGAAGTTCGTGAAGGCCGGAAAGGGCACCCCGGCGTTGTTCGTGAACCAGCGAGGTGGGCGGTTGAGTCGGCAAAGTGCTTTCACCATCATCCGCAGCGCGGCCGAGCGCGCCGGCATAGACAAGGCGATCAGCCCGCATACGATGCGGCACTCTTTTGCGACTCATTTGTTGGAGGGCGGGGCCGACATCCGGGTGGTCCAAGAACTCCTTGGCCATGCCTCGGTCACCACCACACAGATCTACACTCATGTCTCGACCGAGCACTTGCGCGAGGTGTATGCCGGTGCCCACCCGCGGGGCAAGTAGCACTGGGTCGGTGAGCCAGTTAGGGTCGAATCGATCGGCGAGAGGCCGACCTCTTCTATGGACAGGGCTGAGAGACACGTGACATCCGAGGCGAACACCGCGCAGTCGGCGGCCGGGGCGGGAGCAGAGCACGACCGGCTCCCCGGCACTGAGTTAGCCGGGTCCGGCCAGGACGGGCCCACGGGGCGGGCTCTCCCAGACTTCGGCATACCCCCCACGTTGAACTCGCACGGGCCGGCACGGGTCATCGCCATGTGCAACCAGAAGGGCGGGGTCGGTAAAACCACGACCACCATCAACCTGGGCGCGGCGTTGGTGGAGTACGGCCGCAAGGTGCTCGTGGTCGACTTCGACCCCCAGGGCGCACTGTCGGTCGGTCTGGGCATTCGCACCCACGAACTCGACGTCACGATCTACAACCTGCTCGTCGAGCGTGGCCACAGCATTGGCGACGTCATCCAGCACACCCGCATCCCCAACCTCGACGTCGTGCCCGCCAACATCGACCTATCGGCCGCTGAGGTGCAACTCGTGGGCGAAGTCGCCCGTGAACAGGTGCTGAACCGCGTGCTTCGTCCGGTGATGGACGACTACGACGTCATCCTCATCGACTGCCAGCCCTCCCTGGGTCTGCTCACCGTCAATGCGCTGACCGCAGCCCACGGGGTGATGATCCCGCTGGAGTGCGAGTTCTTCGCGATGCGCGGTGTCGCCCTGCTCGTCGAAACGATCGAGAAGATCACCGACCGGCTCAACCCGGGCCTGGGCCTCGACGGGATCTTGGCCACGATGTATGACGGTCGCACCCTGCACTCGCGGGAGGTCGTGCGCAGCGTGGTCGACCACTTCGGTGACAACGTCTTCCACACCGTGATCTCGCGCACCGTGAAGTTCCCCGACGCCACGTTGGCCGCCGAGCCCATCACCTCCTACGCCAGCAGCCACAGCGGGGCCGAGGCCTACCGCCAGTTGGCTCGCGAGCTCATCTCGCGTGGCGGCTCGCCCTGAGCGTGAGCCAAACCGCGCAACAGACCACCCCCGGTGGGGTTCACAGCAGGCGGGTGGCCCCGTTTGAAGTACACCTTGACGTCTTTTCGGGCCCGTTCGAGTTGCTGCTGGGTCTGATTTCTAAGCACAAGCTCGACATCACCGAGATCTCCCTGGCCGCGGTCACCGACGAGTTCGTGGCCCATCTCAAAGCGGCACACACTATCGACACCACCTCTGGCGAGCGGACCGACTCCTGGGACCTGTCTCAAGCCTCAGAATTCGTGCTCATCGCGGCGACGCTGCTGGACTTAAAGGCCTCACGGTTGTTGCCGCGCACCGGTGATGAGCCAGCAGAGGATCTCGAACTCATCGAAGCCCGCGATCTGCTGTTCGCTCGGTTGTTGCAATACCGCGCGTTCAAAGAGGTCGCCGCCAGTTTCACCGAGCGGATGGACGCCCAGGGGCGCATCTGGCCGCGCGACGTCGGAGTCGAAGCGCGCTTTGCCGGGTTGCTGCCCGAGTTGGTGATGAACGTCAGCGGTGAGCAGTTAGCGATGGCGGCCGCACGTGCGCTGACTCCCGCACCCAAGCCGACGGTGGGGCTGGAGCATCTGCATACGCCCGCGGTGTCGGTCAGCGAGCAATCGTTGCTGCTGCTGACCCGGTTGCAGCGTCTCGAGCACGCCACGTTTGCCGAGATGATCGCCGACGCCAGTTCACGGACCGTCGTGGTGGCCCGGTTCTTGGCGCTGCTCGAATTGTTCCGAGACGGGGCGATCTCCTTTACCCAAGAAGAGGCGATGGCCCCGTTGTTCCTGCGGTTCGTGCCTCCTAGTGGGCGCTCATCGGCGTCGATGATCGAAGCCGATGCCCGCGACGACACCCCGAGCGAGTTCGACGAAGTTGTATCCGAGGACATTGCAGAAGAGCACCAGCCGAAAGAGGGCGCATGAGTCAAGACACCGAAGAACAAGCGCCGTTTGTCGCTGCCGACCTGCCCGGCGGGTTGCCGGCTGCGCTCGAAGCCGTGTTGATGGTTATCGACGAGCCCGTCGCTGAACCCATCATCGCGACTGCGCTGGATGTTGACGTCAGCGAGGTTGCGCAAGCGCTACAGACTTTAAGCGCCTCCTACGACGCCCAACAACGCGGCTTCATGCTGCGCTGCTATGCCGGAGGGTGGCGCATCTACTCCCGCGCCGAATGCGCACCCGCCGTCGAACGCTTCCTGCTCGGGGGAGCCCAAGCCAAACTCTCGCAAGCCGCGCTGGAGACGTTAGCGGTCGTCGCCTACCGCCAACCCATCTCGCGCTCGCGGATCAGTGCTGTCCGTGGAGTCAGCGTGGACGGCGTCGTACGCACCCTTTTAGCGCGCGGTCTCATCACCGAAATGAGTGGGGAAAGCCCGAGCAGTGCGATGCTGTTTGGCACCACCGATCTGTTTTTGCAACGGATGGGCGTGAACGACATAGACGAACTGCCACCACTGGCGCCATATCTTCCGTCGAGCGACGTGCTCGACGACCTTGCAGCGGAAGGACTTGCGTGAGCCCCCGACCCAGCGATCGCCGAAAGCCCGATCGAGATCGATCCAGTTCTGGGCGTCCGCCCAGCGACCGATCTGGCGCGCCCCGGGGTTCTGGTGGCCCCAAAAGTGGCAGCAAGAGTGGTGGCAGCAAGAGTGGTGGTGGCTCGAAGGGCTCAGGCAACTACCGAGGCTCAGGTGCCCCTCGTGCGGCAGGCGGACCCACAAAGGCGGGCGCTCCGAAACGCTCCGGTGCCCCCAAGCAAGGCTCTTCGCCTCGCGCCCAGGGCTCCGGGGGCGAGGTGCACAACCCCGACGGCGTGCGGCTGCAAAAGATACTGGCCGGAGCTGGCTGGGGGAGTCGACGTGCGTGCGAGAACTTAATCACTGAGGGCCGCGTGCAGGTCGACGACAACACCGTCACCGAGCTCGGCGTGCGCGTCGACCCCTCGACGCAGACGATCCACGTGGACGGCACGCGTGTCATCGTCGACGACACCATGGTCTATTTGGCCTTCAACAAGCCGCTTGGCGTGGTGTCCACCATGAGCGACGAGCTGGGTCGGGCCTCGTTGGCCGACTTCATCGGTGCCAAAAACGACCGGCTCTTCCACGTCGGCCGCCTCGACGCCGAGACCGAGGGCCTGTTGCTGCTGACCAACGACGGTGACCTTGCGCACCGACTGCAACACCCCTCATACGAGGTGCCCAAGGTGTATGTCGCGCAGGTGCCCGGCCCCGTCGCTCGCGACATCGGCCAGCGTCTGCGCGCTGGCATCGAGCTCGAAGACGGCAAGGTCGCGGTCGACAGTTTCAGGATCATCGACTCGCTGCCCGGAAAGGCCGTGGTCGAGGTCGTGCTGCACGAGGGCAAGAAGCACGTCGTGCGCCGCATCCTTGAAGAGGTCGGACACCCTGTGCTGGCACTGGCTCGGACGCAAATTGGCCCGGTCCGCCTGGGCGACGTGAAGCCCGGTCGTTCCAGGGCGTTGACGCGTGAAGAAATCGGTGGCCTGCACCACGCCGCGGGGATGTGATGACCGCAATCACGGTCGCGATCGACGGGCCCAGCGGCTCGGGTAAATCCAGCGTTTCTCGTGCGGTCGCCACCACGCTCGGCTTGGCCTATTTGGATACTGGGGCCATGTTCCGCGCGGTGACCCTGTGGTGTCTTCGTCACGATCTCGATCTCAGTGATGGCGAGGCAGTAGCCCAGATCGCTGCGTCCATGCCGCTAGAGATGGTGACCGACCCGGACGATCCCCATGTGCTGCTCGACGGGGCCGTCGTGGACGACGAACTCCGTAGCGCCGAGTTGTCGGCGCGAGTGTCTGCAGTCGCCACCAACCTGTCCGTGCGAGCGCATCTGGCCGACCTGCAGCGCGACCTCATCGCCACCGCCCGTGCCGATGGCCCGGGAATCGTGGTCGAAGGGCGCGATATCACCACAAAGATTTCCCCCGACGCCGAGCATCGCATCCTGCTCAGCGCCAGCGAAGAAGCCCGGCTCGCCCGCCGAGGCGCCGAGTTAAAGGCTCGTGGCGACTCCCAAGGGGCCGCCGCTATCCGCGACCAAGTGGTCCGCCGCGACCGCGACGACGCCACCGTGTCGAATTTCCACGAAGCGGCCCCCGGGGTCCATGGAATCGACACCTCGCCCCTAACGTTTGAAGAGTCTGTAGCGGCCGTGTTGCGCGTCATCGATGAGCCCAGCCGCCCCCAGACAACCGAGCATCAACCCAGCACCCCCGGAGGACAGCGATGAGTTTGCCCCACGACCCCGACGCCAAGATTGCCGAGTACGCCCACCCAGAGGCTCTTGTCACGGTCGATTGGTTGGTCGAGCACCGTGGCGACCCCGACATGGTGGTTCTCGAGAGCGACGAAGACCTCCTGCTCTACGAAACCGGTCACATCCCCGGTGCCCGCAAACTCGATTGGCACCTCGACCTAAACGACCCGATGCGCCGCGATTATGTCGACGGTGCCCGGTTCGCCGAGGTCATGTCGGCCCGGGGTATCAGCCGCGAAACCACCGTCGTCATCTACGGCGACAAGAGCAACTGGTGGGCTGCCTACGCCCTGTGGGTGATGACCCTCTTCGGTCACCCCGACGTGCGCCTGCTCGACGGTGGACGGGCCGCATGGCTCGCCGCTGGCCAAATGATGACGACGGACACCACGCCTGTGACCCCGTCGGCATACCCCGTGGTGGACCGCGACGACAGCGTCATCCGGGCCTTCAAGGACGACGTGCTGGCGCATCTAGGCAAGCCGATGGTCGACGTGCGCTCACCGGGGGAGTTCTCCGGCGAATTGCTGCACATGCCCGACTACCCCCAAGAGGGTGCGATGCGTGGCGGACACATCCCTGGCGCCTCCTCGGTGCCGTGGGCTCGCGCTGCCGCCGAAGACGGAACCTTCCGCACCCGCGCCGAGCTCGAAGCCATCTACCAGGACGAGAAGGGTCTGGCGACGAGTGATGAGGTCGTGGCCTACTGCCGCATCGGCGAGCGCAGTTCACACACCTGGTTCGTGCTGACTCACCTGCTCGGGTTTGAGAACGTGCGCAACTACGACGGCTCGTGGACCGAATGGGGCAACGCCGTGCGGGTTCCGGTGGAGCGTTGATGGACACCCAAGACCTGCCTGCGGCCATGGCCGAACTGGTCGAAGACTTCCACGCCGTCAGCGAGGCCGACCGGTTGGTGCTCCTGCTGGACCTCAGCAAAGAACTGCCCGACCTGCCCGCGCGGTATGCCGACCATCTCGACAAGATGGAACGCGTCCACGAGTGCCAATCGCCGCTGTTTTTGGCGGTTGAAGTCAACGACGAGACCACGTCGGGCGTGAGCGGGCCGACTGTGCGCCTCTTCTTTGACGCGCCGCCCGAGGCTCCGACCACCCGCGGTTTCGCTGGCATCCTGCACGAGTCGTTGGACGGGTTGACGCCCGAGCAGGTGCTCGCCGTGCCCGACGACGCGCCGTACCGCTTCGGTCTGGCTCAGGCCGTGTCACCACTGCGTATGCGCGGCATGATTGCCATGCTGTCCCGCATCAAGCGCACCGTTCGCATCCTCCAAGGGGCATCATGACGCCACAACCACCGACGCCGGACGGTTCGGACGACCAGGGCGCAGGGGTAGAGACGGCGCTGCGCGCGGGACTGAGTGACTTTGACCTCAGCGATGAGGATCAGGCGCTCGTTGACGGTGGCACCGGTGAGGGCGGCGAAGGATCGGGCGGGCCGCCGGTCCTGCCGGTGGTGGCCGTCGTGGGCCGTCCCAACGTGGGCAAGTCGACGCTGGTCAACCGCATCTTGGGCCGCCGCGAGGCGGTTGTGGAAGACGTTCCAGGGGTGACCCGCGACCGGGTGTCGTACACCGCCGAGTGGACGGGCCACGACTTCACCCTCGTCGACACCGGGGGCTGGGAAGTCGACGCCACCGGTATCCACCTACGCGTCGCCGAGCAGGCTGAGGTCGCCATTGAGTTGGCCGACGCGGTCCTGTTCATCGTGGACGCCACCGTCGGCGCGACCGATACCGATGAAGCCGTGGTTCGCCTGCTTCGCCGATCCGGCAAGCCGGTGGTGCTGGTGGCCAACAAGGTCGACGACCAACGCACCGAGGCCGACGCAGCGATGCTGTGGTCCCTCGGGTTGGGCCAGCCGTGGCCCGTCTCCGCGTTGCACGGTCGAGGTAGCGGCGACGTGCTCGACGCACTCATCGATGCGCTTCCTGAGACGCCGATCGGTGCGGGCGGCTACGGCCCTGGTGGGCCGCGTCGGGTGGCTCTGGTGGGTCGACCGAACGTCGGAAAGTCGAGCCTGCTGAACCGGCTCGCGGGCTCCGAGCGGGTCGTGGTGGACGAGGTTGCGGGCACCACGCGCGACCCCGTGGACGAGTTGATCGAGCTCGGTGGCACCACCTGGCGATTTGTGGACACCGCCGGGATCAGGCGCCGTGTGCACCAGACCCGTGGGGCGGACTTCTACTCGTCGCTGCGGACGCAGTCGGCGCTGGAAAAGGCCGAAGTGGCCGTCGTGCTGATCGACGTGTCCGAGTCCATCGCCGAGCAGGACATCCGGGTCATCCAACAGGTCATCGACTCGGGCCGTTCGCTGGTGGTGGCCTACAACAAGTGGGACATGCTCGACGAAGAACGCGCCCACTACCTGGAGCGCGAAATCGAGCGCGAGTTGGTCCAGATCACCTGGGCACCGCGAGTTAACATCTCTGCCTCAACCGGTCGGCATACCAACCGCCTTGAGCCGGCCCTGCGCCAAGCGCTGGACTCCTGGGACAGCCGTATCCCCACCGGGCGGCTGAACGCCTTCTTGGGCGAGATCGTTGCCGCTCACCCGCACCCGGTGCGCTCGGGCAAGCAGCCCCGGATCCTTTTCGCCACCCAAGCCGACACCCGGCCCCCGCGCTTCGTGCTGTTTGCTAGCGGCTTCATCGAGGCGGGCTACCGACGCTTCATCGAGCGACGGTTACGCGAAGAATACGGCTTCACCGGAACCCCGATTGAGATCTCGGTGCGGGTGCGCGAGAAGCGCAAACGTACGTAGCCGCTGGGGGCGCTGCGAGGCACGATTCGTGGGGCGTTGAGCCTATGGGTTACGGTTCTGTTCGCTTCCTCGGAGGCCTCGGGATGTGGCGCAGCTTGGTAGCGCACCTGACTGGGGGTCAGGGGGTCGCAGGTTCAAATCCTGTCATCCCGACGTTGTGATTGCTATGACGTGTGTTCAGTGGCCGGGCCTTCGGGTCCGGCCATTGGCATGTTCGCCTCGGCATACCGGCCCCCTGATGACCGTTGTGCGCGCCGCCCCCCGCCGCGAGACCGCAAGGAGCGCGCACAACGGTCATCGGACGCATATCCTCGGATGATGGATGGGGACCCGGGGAGTGGCCGCACACGCGGGCGACCTGAGCGCGTGCCGCAGGTATTGCCGCGTAAGCACGAGTGGCTTACCGTCCCGAACCTCATCTCCGGTCTGCGTCTGGTGGGGGTTCCGGTCTTCTTGTGGTTGCTGTTGATCGGCGCGGATGGGTGGGCTGTCCTGGTGTTGATGCTTTCGGGGATCAGCGACTATTTGGACGGGAAGATCGCGCGCCACTACGGATTGGTTTCGCGCGTCGGGGCCTACCTGGATCCGATCGCCGACCGCCTCTACATCGCCTCCACCCTCCTAGGGTTTGGCCTCCGCGAGGTGATCCCGTGGTGGTTTGTGTTGATCTTGGTCGCACGCGATGTGATGACTGCGGGCTTGTACCCGGTGGCGCGGTCCTACCGACTGCCGACGCCACCGGTCCACTTCATCGGCAAAGCGGCGACGTTCAATTTGCTCTACGCCTTCCCGCTTCTCCTTCTGGGGCAGCAGGACTCCGCCTTGGGGGCCATTGCTGAACCGGTGGGGTGGGCGTTCGTCTGGTGGGGGACCGGCTTGTATTGGGTAGCCGGGGGCATCTATGCCGCTCAAGTGGCCGACCTGGTCGCTCAACGGCGACGGCAGTGGCAGGGTGTGCTGACATGAAGTGGCCCAAGCGACCGGTCGCGAGCCCCAACCGCGATCCAGCCGCCTCGATGGCCCTGCTCAACGAGGTGCTGGATCGGCCCGTCGACCCCGGATATCACACGGCCGCAGCTAACCGGCGCGCCGAGGGTCAGGTCGGGTCCACGAGTCCCCGCAGCCCCTTACTGATCGCCACTGTGATTTTACTCGGTTTTATGCTGAGCGTCGCTGCGCTATCGCTGCGAGCCCCTGACCCACAAGACGGGCAGGAGCGGTCGAAACTGGCCGAGCGGGTGGAGATGGCCAACGTCCGAGGTGACGACTACGCCGTCGTGATTGAGGGCCTGCGGGCCGATATTGCCGATCTTCAAGCTCAAGCACCTGAAGGCAACGGCGCGGGCATAGCTGGTGAGCTCGAGGCGATCGGAGCAGCGGCAGGGGCAGCCGCAGTGTCGGGACCTGGGGTCCTGATCACCGTGGACGATGCGCCCGCCGGGGATTTGGAGCCGGCCCCCGAGCCGGGAAACAACCTCGAGCGGGTGCTCGCGGGCGATCTTTCTCGCCTCGTCAACGCGCTGTGGGAGGGCGGTGCCGAAGCGATCAGCATCAACGACCAACGCCTGACGGTGACGTCGTCCATCCGCTTTGCCGGCGAGGCCATCGTCGTGGACTTTAAGGGCCTGACGAGGCCGTACGAGGTGCGCGCCATCGGTGACCCCCAAGCAATGGAGGACGTCATCGCCAGTGGCGACACGGGTCAGTACTTCGCCGATCTACGCGACGATTACGGAATTGTGGTGGAGTGGGAGCGCAGTGAGCAGTTGACGGCTCCCGCAGCCGAGCGGTTGACCACCAGGGTCGCCGTAGTGAAAGAGGAGGACGACTCGTGATCCCCGTGTTCGGTCTTGCCATTGGTGTGGTGATTGGTCTGTTTTTGCAGCCTGAGGTGCCGCTGTGGCTCGAGCCCTACCTGGCTATCGCCGTGATTGCCGCGCTGGACGCTGTCTTCGGCGGCGTCCGGGCATCGCTTGAGGGCGTCTTCAACGACCGGGTGTTTGTGATCTCGATAGCCTCTAACGTTGTCGTGGCGGCGCTGATCGTCTTCCTCGGTATCCAACTCGGAGTCGGGGCGCAACTCTCAACCGGGGTCGTTGTGGTGCTCGGTCTACGCATTTTCTCTAACGTCGCCTCCATCAGGCGCCATCTGCTGGGGGCCTGATGGCTTCTCCTGTCGGACCACCCAAGGGCCAGAAATCGCCACGGCAGCCGCGCTCGGCGAGGGAACCAAAAGCCGCCAAACCGCCTAAATCCACCTCGGACCACGGGACAACACAGCGATGGGTTGCCTCCACTCGGCGGACTCGTGCCGCGGCGTGGCGCCGGCTCCGGTCGATCAGCCAGCCCCGGCTGACGAGAGGAAACGTGCTTGCGGCGGGGATAACCTTGCTGCTGGGCCTCGGGGTGGTCGCGCAGGTGCAGAGCACCCAGGCCGGAGACCTCGAAGAGTTGCGTCAAGAGGACCTCATCGGGTTACTGGACGACGTCACGGTCCGTGCCGACAACCTCGAAGACGAGGTGCGCCAACTGGAGCTCGATCGAGATCGGCTCGCCGGCGGACAAGATGATGATGCGGCTGCGCGCGCGGCGCAAAGCCGGTTAGAGAGTTACCAGATTTTGGCTGGCACGGTGCCGGTGGTGGGTCCCGGGATCGAGATTGTGGTCCGGGATCCCGACGGGGGTCTCGACACCACCACAATCATTGACCTCATTCAAGAGTTGCGTGATGCCGGAGCCGAAGCCATCCAGATCGGGGACGTGCGCGTGGTGGCCAGCACCTGGGTCGAGGTCCGCCGGGACACGCTCGTGGTCGACTCGGTCAAGGTCACCAAGCCGTACCGGATACTCGCCATCGGCGACTCACACACCCTCGCCGGTGGCCTAGCCATCCCTGGCGGTTTCTCGGACAGCGTCCGACGCAGCGGCGGTAGTGTCGATGTCGCCGAGCGGGACGAACTATCGATAGATGCTTTGTACAGCCCAACGGAACGCCAGTATGCCCAGCCCGTGCCATAGTGCGGGGGCCAGTACGTTGAGCACACCGATCACCGACAGATCACACCAGCCCATACCGAGAATATCGAGGAGACCCATGAGCGAGCTCGAGTACCCAGAGGACCTGCGCTACACCCCCGAGCACGAATGGGTCCGTGATCAAGGCGAAGGCGTGGTGCGCGTGGGAATCACCTCCTACGCGCAGGATGCGCTGGGCGACGTGGTCTTCGTCAGTCTTCCTGCGGTCGGCGACGTGCTGACCAAGGGCGGGGAGTGCGGGGAGGTTGAGTCCACAAAATCCGTCAGTGAGCTCTACGCACCTATCCCGGGGGAGATCACTGCCGTGAACGACAGCTTGGACCAAACCCCCGAGCTCATTAACACCGATCCGTATGGCGAGGGGTGGATGTATGAGTTGCGGGTCGACGGCGACGCTGCACTCAGCGAACTGCTGGACGTTGGTGCCTATCGAGAGCGGATCAACTGAACTGGGCCGTGGACTAAGGTATGAATCCCTGCCCGTGCAGTAACGGTGCAAACCCGTGCAACGACATACAGGAGGTGCCCGCGTGAGTGAACGCGAACGAGAGCATCACGCCTTTGGTGCCGACCCGACGACGGCTCGGATTCCCAACGGTGTCGATGTGCCCGCTGCGGAGTATTCCTTTGACGAGGATGGTCCGAGGCTTTCTTCGGAGGATCAGGCGACCGTTGACGCGCTGCACCCAGGCACGGCGTTGCTGATGGTGCTGCGGGGCCCCAACACAGGTGCCCGTTTCTTGCTTGATGCCGAAGAGGTCGGCTCCGGTCGACACCCCGAGAGTGACATCTTCCTCGATGACGTGACCGTCTCTCGTCGGCACGCAGTGTTTGTGCGTGAAGGTTTGGGTTATCGGGTCCGCGATGTCGGCTCGCTGAACGGCACTTACGTCAACCGCCAGCGGATTGACGAAGCATCGCTGGAGGCCGGCAACGAGGTGCAGATCGGGAAGTTCCGGCTGATGTACTACCTCGGGCGGCAGTGAGCACCCAGCACCGCAACGGCGCGGAGCCGGGGGCCGCCATTGGAGCCGTTGTCGAACTGCTCCGTCGGGATTTTGACACCGTCACGGTGTCGAAAATCCGATTCCTGGAAGCTCAAGGGCTCGTCACGCCCGAACGCACCGAGAGCGGCATCCGGCACTTTGCGCCCGAGGACGTTGAGCGCCTGCGCTACATCCTCACGGCCCAGCGAGATAAGTTTTGGCCACTGAAGGTCATCCGCGAGCACCTTGCCCGCAGTGACGATGCCGGTGAAACGCCATCGCATCGCGTCCCGGGCGCGCCCGAGCCACGGGATGCAGTCACCACGCTTGAGGCTCACGTGACCGACCCTGTCCCACACTCGCTCAGCGAAACCCCGATGCCCGCGCCACATCCTGCTCGGCGGCGAGCAGTCCGCCTCAATCCCGTGGAGTTGCGCAGCAACACCGGTCTGGACGTGCCCACCTACGGCGCATTGAAGTCGTTTGGCCTGCTTCGTGTCGACGCCACCGGCCGCCATGGGGTGGAAGACCTCGAGATCGCCCGACAAGCAGCTGCGCTCTCTAAGTACGGCATCGAAGCTCGACACTTACGGTTGTTCCGGGTGGCCGCCGACCGTGAAGTCGGTCTTGCCGAGCAAATCTTGGAGCCGCTGCGCCGACGCCGGGCCCAAGGTGCCCCGGGCGCCGACCCGGAGGTAGTACAGGCCGACATAGTGGCGCGAAGCGTTGCCCTTCACACGGCGCTGGTCAGGGCGGGCCTCGACGGGCCACGATAGGTACCCCGGCCCCCTGCCAAGACGAGCCTGGAGCGGTACGGTGGTGAGCGTGAAGGAACTGGATGTCCTCGGAGTGCGTGTGGAAATGCCGACAAATAGCCCCATCGTGTTGTTGCGCGAGCGCGAGGGCCAGCGATACCTACCCATCTGGATCGGGGCCCCGGAGGCCACTGCCATCGCCTACGCACAACAGGGTGTCGAGCCGCCGCGCCCCCTTACGCACGACTTGATGGTGACCATCATTGCCGAGTTGGGACACCACCTGGAGCAGGTCCACATCACCTCGATGCGCGACGGCATCTTCTACGCGCGGCTTGTCTTTGACGATGGCCAGCGCGTGATCGAGGCCAGGCCCTCCGACGCCATTGCCGTCGCGCTTCGCTCATCGACGCCCATTTGGGCCGAAGAGGACCTGCTGGACGCGGCGGGAATCACCATGGCGATCGAAGATGACGACGAAGTAGAGAAGTTTAAAGAGTTCCTCGACTCTGTGTCTCCAGAAGACTTCGAGCCGCTGGAGGGCGGCCCGAGCGATCCAGAGTCTCCCGAAGCCCCTTAGCCTGAGGTGCTTAGGGTTAAAGCGCATCCTCGGCGCGTCGTCGTTGACCCTCGAGGTGCTTCGCCTTACCGTGGCACTTACCGTTCCATAGCGTTATCGAGTTGTATTGCTCGTCAACGCCGGAAGCCGCGTTACGTCACTGGAGGTCGCTATGGTCACGGGAGCACACGTGCCTGACCACACCGACCAGGCACCCACGCAAGGCGTGTTGTTCCGCCACGACGCGTGCTCCCTCGACGACAGCAGCGGTTATCGCGGGCCGACGGCCTGTGGCGCGGCCGGTGTGACCTATCGCCAGTTGGACTACTGGGCTCGAACCGGACTTTTGGAGCCTTCGGTGCGCAACCCGAGCGGTTCCGGCACCCAGCGGCTCTACAGCTTCCGAGACATTCTCGTGCTCAAGATCATCAAACGGCTCCTGGACACTGGCGTGTCTCTGCAGCAGATCCGGGTGGCGGTGACGCAACTGCGTCAAGGCGGCGTCGAAGAGCTGGCCAACATCACCTTGATGAGTGATGGCGCGACAGTTTATGCGTGCACGTCTGACGACGAGGTCATCGACCTGGTGCGTGGCGGACAAGGCGTCTTCGGCATCGCCGTCGGCAAGGTCTGGCGCGAAGTCGAAGGTGAACTGGCCCAGTTACCGCGCGAGCGCGGCGTCAGCACTCCCGCGCCCGCTAACGACGAGTTGTCAGCTCGCCGAGCCTCTCGCACGACAGGCTGAGTCGCCACCTGGGCGCCCAACGAGCCCGCAGTCCTGCTATTTTAGGGGGGCTGCTGATGCCGTGCGGGAGAGTCCTCTTCTCTGCGCTAAGGGTCGAGGCGCCGAAGGGGCAAACTCCCCGCTCAAGCTCTCAGGCGTCCAGGACCGCACGGTCGAGGCAACTCTGAAGGAGTGACGGGCTTGATCATCCGATCAGCCCGCCGACAGAGGGGGAGGCATCGCTGTGATTGCGAAGGAGCCTCATGACCGCTACAGACCTTAGCCCGATCGCCTCAAAGGCCTCAGAAGTCGCCTCCGAGACCCCTCTAGAGACCCCCCGAGAGAGCCTCCCAGGGACGACTTCTGAGACGGCTGCGGACTTTGTGAGTCGCCATATCGGCCCACGAAACCGCGATATCCAGACTATGGCGCAGGCGCTGGGCTACGACAGTTTGGAGGCGCTGATTGACCAAGCGGTGCCCGCCGACATCCGGAGCGAGAACGAGCTGGCCATCGAGGCCGCACCCAGCGAAGGCGCCGTCTCGCAAGAGTTGCGCGATCTCGGGGCCCGGAACACGGTCTTGACGTCGATGATCGGCCTCGGCTACTACAACACCGCGACGCCGCCGGTGGTCCGTCGCAACTTGCTGAAGAACCCGGCCTGGTACACGGCATACACCCCGTATCAGGCGGAAATCTCGCAAGGCCGACTCGAGGCGGTGTTGAACTTCCAGACGATGTGCTCAGATCTGACCGCGCTAACCACTTCTGGCGCCTCCCTGCTCGACGAAGCAACCGCCGCAGCCGAGGCCATGACGCTGATGCGACGCTCCAGCAAGGTCGCCAAAGATGCAGTTCTGCTGGTGGACGAGCACCTCTTCCCGCAGACGCACGCGGTGCTCACCACTCGCGCCACCCCGGTGGGCATCGAGATTGTGCGAGCAGACCTGGGCTCCATCACCGACGAGGCGTCGCTGAGCACGGTCCTAGGGGACCGCGCGGTGTTCGGCGTGATCGTGCAGTACCCCGGCGCTGACGGCACCATCCGCGACTTCCGCGCCCTCACCGAGGCCGCCCACGCCGCTGGTGCGCTGGTCAGTGCGGCGTGTGACCTGCTAGCCCTGTCGCTGCTGACCCCACCGGGGGAGTGGGGCGCAGACATCGCCATTGGCACCGCCCAGCGATTTGGCGTGCCGATGAGTTTCGGTGGCCCGCACGCCGGCTACATGAGTGTGCGCAAGGGTCTGGAGCGGATGTTGCCCGGGCGACTGGTGGGAGTGAGCAAGGACGCGGACGGGGCACCGGCTTACCGGCTGGCGTTGCAGACCCGCGAGCAGCACATCCGACGTGAGAAGGCGACCTCCAACATTTGCACCGCCCAAGTTCTCCTGGCGGTCATTTCCAGCATGTATGCCGTGTGGCACGGACCCGAAGGCATCCGCGCCAACGCGATGCGGGCCTACAGCCGTGCCCATGTGCTTGCCGATGCGCTGCGTGCGGGCGGCTACGTCGTCACCGGCGACGACTTCTTCGACACCGTGACGGTGACCGCTACCGGGCGGGCTCGGCGCATCGTGCAACGAGCCGAGGGTCGGGGGATCAACCTCTGGGTCGTCAACGAAGACACCGTGCTGCTCAGCACCGACGAGACGACCATCCCGGAACATCTGGCGACGGTGTGTGAAGCCTTCGCAGTGGAGCCGCCCGCGTCGCTGACCGACGACAGTGATCTGCCCACCGACGTGGACTGGGCTTCGATGCACCGGCGCACGTCGGCATACCTGGAGCACCCGGTCTTTCACCGCTACCGCAGCGAGACGTCCATGCTGCGATACATGCGCACCTTGGCCGACAAGGACTTCGCCCTTGATCGGGGGATGATCCCGCTGGGCTCGTGCACGATGAAGCTTAACGGCACCACCGAGATGGAGAGCATCACCTGGCCGGATTTTGCCGCCATCCACCCGTTTGCCCCGGCCAATCAGAGCATGGGGTACCACGAACTGATCGATCAGTTGGGTATGTGGTTGTGCGAGGTCACCGGCTATGACTCAGTGAGTTTGCAGCCGAATGCAGGTTCCCAAGGCGAATTCGCCGGCCTGTTGGCGATCCGCGGCTACCACCTAGCCAACGACGACGCCCAGCGCACCGTCTGCTTGATCCCAGACAGCGCCCACGGCACCAACGCCGCGAGTGCCATCATGGCCGGGATGCGCGTCGTGGTGGTCAAGACGCTCGAAGAAGGCGACGTCGACATCGAGGACCTGGCCGCCAAGATTGACACGTATGGCGACGAGCTGGCGGCACTGATGGTGACCTACCCCTCGACGCACGGCGTGTTCGAGTCAACGATCGCGCAGGTCTGCGACCAGGTGCACCAGGCGGGCGGGCAGGTTTACGTCGACGGGGCTAACCTGAACGCCCTCATGGGGCTGGCTAAGCCAGGCCAATTCGGTGGTGACGTGTCCCACCTGAACCTGCACAAAACCTTCTGCATCCCGCACGGCGGGGGAGGCCCGGGCGTGGGTCCGGTTGCCGTGCGCGCCCACTTGGCACCGCACCTGCCCAACCACCCGCTCGACTCGACTGCGGGCCCAGACCACGGAGTAGGCGCCATCTCGGCGGCCCCGTTCGGCTCGACCGGGATCTTGCCGATCTCGTGGGCGTACGTGCGCTTGATGGGCGGCGTGGGCCTGACGAAGTCGGCCAAGGTCGCGGTGCTGTCGGCCAACTACATCGCTCACCGCCTCGGCGAGCACTACCCGATCCTGTTTACCGGCCAGGACGGGCTCGTCGCGCACGAGTGCATTTTGGACGTTCGCCCGCTGACCAAGTCGACCGGGGTCACCGTCGATGACGTCGCCAAACGGCTGATCGACTATGGCTTCCACGCCCCCACGATGTCCTTCCCGGTGGCCGGGACCTTGATGGTTGAGCCGACCGAGAGTGAAGACCTCGCCGAGATCGACCGCTTCTGCGACGCGATGATCGCTATCCGCGCGGAGATCGACGAGGCCGCTGCGGGCGACGTGGCCACCAGCGTGCTGCGCGGGGCACCGCATACGGCACTGTCGTTGGCTGGTGCGTGGGATCACGACTACGACCGGATGACTGCCGCCTACCCCGGTTCGGTGGACCCGAACAGCAAATACTGGCCGCCGGTACGCCGTGTGGACGGTGCCTGGGGCGACCGCAACCTCCAGTGCAGCTGCCCGCCGCTGGAAGACCTCGCGGAGTAAGGCCGCCAACACTGGCTGCACGGCCCGCAATGTGGTTGAGTCATCGCCATGGGAGCCGAAGTAAGTTCAGCAGCGTTCACTCGTGAGCAGCGGGTCAACTTCCGGCAAAAGGTCCTGATGGACCTCGACGTCTTTGAAGGGATGCTGGAGGAGAGCAGATTTGACTTCACCAGACCCCAGATGGGGCTCGAAGTCGAGTTAAGTTTGGTCAAGGAAGACTTAGACCCAGCCTTGATCAACGAGGCCGTGCTCGAGGAACTGAACGACGGTGATTTCACATCCGAGATCGGTCGCTACAACATCGAAATCAACGTGCCGCCGCGGCCGATGGCTGGCGACCAGGCCGTGCGGTTGGAGCGGTGGTTGTCCCAGTCGCTGCGCCACGTCGGCGACGCTGCTCGCGAACACGGGGCTCGCGTGGTGGCCACCGGTATCATCCCGACCTTGCAGCCGGAACTCTTCGATGCCGACTGGCTCAGCGACGGAGTGCGATACATGGCACTGAACGACTCGTTGATCAAAGAACGAGGCGAAGGGATGCAGCTCGACATCGAAGGTCCGACGGGCGAGCAGGTCGTGCAGTATTTCGAGAGCATCGGACCGTTGTCGGGATGTACCTCGGTGCAACTGCACCAACAGGTCACGCCCCAGGACTTTCCGACCTACTGGAACGCCGCTTCGGCCATCGCCGGCATCCAAATCGCCATCGGCGCCAACTCGCCCTACCTGTTCGGCAAGCGCCTCTGGGCTGAGACGCGGGTGCCCCTCTTCTCGCAGATGACGGACACGCGCAGTGAAGAGTTGAAGCACCAGGGAGTGCGACCGCGCGCCTACTTTGGCCGCAGCTGGATCACGTCGATCTTCGACCTGTTCGAAGAGAACGTGAACTGCTTCCCAGCGCTGCTACCCGAAATCAGTGACGAGGACCCGGTTCGCGTGCTCGAAGAAGGCGCAGCACCTGAGTTGCCCGAGTTGCGACTGCACAACGGCACGGTATGGCGTTGGAACCGTCCGATCTACGACAACTCCCAGGGGGTGCCGCACCTACGGGTGGAAAACCGGGTGCTGCCGGCCGGGCCGACTGCGGTCGACATGGTCGCGAACGCCTGCTTCTACTACGGCCTCATCGAACGTCTTACCTCCAGTGGCCGTCCCATTTGGACCAAGATGCCGTTCGTCGACGCGGAGAAGAACTTCCTTGACGCGTCCAAGCACGGTATCGAGGCCAACACGACCTGGCCGGGCCTGGGCAAGATGGCAGCCACGGAGTTGATCTCCGAGCACCTCTTGGCCGAAGCATCTGAAGGTTTGGCGGCCCTTGGGCTTCGCCGCCAGGTGCGTGACCACTACTTGTCGATCATCGAAGGGCGCTGCGCGGCAAAGCAGAACGGCGCAAGTTGGCAGGTGGAGGTCACCGAGAAGTACGAAGCAGCGGGCCATTCACGGACCGACGCGCTGCACCACATGTTTGGGCACTACCTCGAGCATGCCGAGCAAAACCAGCCGGTACATACCTGGCCGATCCCCGACGTGGAGTCTCCCGGAGTCTGATCGCTCGGGTAGCCGATCAGCGGCGGCGGTTCCACGCCTCGATGACGCGATCCTCGTGGTGGTGACCCAAGATCGCGAGCGCGCCGGTCTCGAACGTCACGCGACGTCCCCACCTGGGGTTCTGACGCAAGTAGACACCGGCCAAGATGCGCAAGCAGTGACCGTGACCCACCAGGGCGACATCGCCCTCGTGCAGGTGTGGGTAGATCTCCTCCAAGACGCGGCTCACGCGACCAGCAACCTCCTCGACGGTCTCGCCGGGCGTGTCACCGGGGACGACGCCGTGCTCGAAAACGTTCCACAGGTAACCCGTGCGCTCACGGATATCCTTCGTGGTCACACCCTCGTAGCCGCCGTAGTCCCACTCACGCAGGTTCTCGTCGATGAGGTCCGGTTTCAGGCCCACCAGTTCGGCGGTGCGCTGCGCACGCTGTAGCGGCGAAACCCGAACGTGTACGAAGTCGAACTCATCGAGCACCGGACGCGTCTCTCGGGCTGCAACTTCTCCCTCGGGCAGCAGCGGAAGATCCGTCAAGCCGGTGTGTTGACCGGAGCGCGACCATTCGGTTTCCCCGTGTCGCACCAAAATGAGGCGTCCGGCCGGGATGACAGGGTTTCCGTTCTCGTCAAAGTCCACGCCAGCGACCCTAGCGAAGTCTCATTACGTCCGATAGTGCAGACGTCGTTGGCCTCCAGGTCACCTGAGAGCCACCTTCGCGTGGAAAAGTGCGCTCATGTCTGCGTTGTCCCCTTCCGCCACGCCCTTGGCGCGAACTCTGACTCGTCGAGATGCCGTGACGATCGGCATGGGCTCGATGATCGGGGCGGGCATGTTTGTGGTCTGGGCACCCGCAGCCGCAGCGGCGGGGTCCTGGATGCTGCTGAGCCTGCTCATCGTGGCGATGGTGGCGGCCTGCAATGCCTACTCATCGGCCATGTTGGCGGCTCGCTATCCCTCGGCGGGCGGCACCTACGTCTACGGCACCAAGCGACTAGGGGAGTTTTCTGGATACCTCGCGGGCTGGTGTTTCGTTATCGGCAAGAGCGCCTCGTGCGTGGCGATGGCGCTGACGATCGGGGCCTATGTGGCACCCGGTTACGAACGCATCGCAGCGGCGATTGCAGTGGTTGCGGTGACGGCCGCCAACCTGTCCGGGGTCCAACGATCCGCTCGCATCTCGCGGGTGATCGTCTCAATCGTGCTGGCTGTGCTGCTTGGTTTGGCCGTGAGTGTGATCGTCGCCTCGGTGGCGGGTGATCCCGTCTTTGACCTGCCAGGTGGGCTGACCTCCGACGCGTCCGTGTCGGCATACGGGGTGTTGCAGGCCGCTGGTCTGCTCTTCTTCGCCTTTGCCGGGTATGCACGAATCGCGACGTTGGGGGAGGAGGTGCGCGATCCGAAGCGCACCATTGCTCAGGCAATCGGGATCACCTTCGTGGTGGTGCTCGCCATCTACGTCGCTGTGGCGCTGCTGGTAGTGGGGGTGATCGGCACCGACGCTGCAGCGACGACCGTGACGCCGGTGGCCGACGTCGCCCAGCAGGTGTGGGGTTCGAACTGGGTGTGGTTGTTGCGGTTTGCTGCGGCGTGCGCGGCCACGGGGGCGCTACTCAACATGCTGCTGGGTATCTCTCGTACCACCGTGGCGATGGCCCGTGACCGGCACTTCCCGCCGGCCTTGGCGGCCGTCGGTGGGCCCCACCGGGTGCCGCGAGTCGCTGAGCTCAGCGTGGCCGCGGTGGTGCTTGCCGTCGCGATGGTGGTTGATCTGCGAGGGGCGATTGGGTTCTCCAGCTTCGGGGTTTTGTTGTACTACGCGGTCGCCAACGCCAGCGCTTGGACGTTGCGGAGCGACACGCTGTGGCAACGGGTGGTGCCGGTATTCGGGCTAATCGGTTGCCTGGTGTTGGTGGCGTCCCTACCGTGGGAATCCGTGCTGGGGGGCCTTGCCATGGTGGCGCTGGGAACGGGGTGGTATGCCGTCGCTCGCCGGAGCAGAATGGCCGAATGACTGACGTAGAGGTGCCGCTGCGCTGGGACCATATGCGCCCCGGAAATCTGCAGGAGTGGGCGGATCTGATCAACCTCATTGCCCGGTTTGACAAGACCGAAGAGTTCTTCGAAGCTGCCGACCTAGCCGAGGACTTGGAGTCCTCGACGTTCACTGCTGAACACGACTCGTGGGGGATCTGGACCGGCGAACAGTTGGTCGCGATGGGTCAGATCCTGTGCCGGAGTGCCTGCCGCCGAATTGGCTGGCGAACGCCACCCCGGCCATCCCCGGATCTGGTTCGCCGACGGCGGGATCCCCGGCGCGACGGTTCGGACCCTACTGGCTCGACGAGGCTTCGAGATCGCCCGCTACTTCGCGCATATGACTCGCCCGGCCAGCGCGGGCCCGCTAGAAGCAACCGCACCTCTGCCTGACGGCATACGGCTCATCACGCCGACACCGGAGATGTCGCCCGACCTGCGCTTGGTGCACAACCTTGCCTTCGCCGACCATTGGAACGCCGGGGAGAAGAGCGAGCAAGGGTGGAGGGAAGAACGCGAATCGCGGTCGGCGCGGCCCCACTTCAGCACGGTCGCCGTCGATGCCGAGGGGGTTGCGTTGTCTTACGTGTGGGCTGCCCAGTGGGTCGACCGCGAGTTGTATATCGATGCGGTAGGGACCTCGCCGGCCGCCCGGCACCAAGGTTTGGCCGGTGCCTGCCTGTCGCGCACCGTCAACCTGGCCCTGCGCAGTGGAGGCTACGACAAGGTCGATCTAGGGGTGGATTCGGCGAGTCCGACCTGGGCGACCCGGTTGTACGAGAACGTGGGTTTCACGGTCGACCGGACGTTCGCGCTGTACGGGCTCGCCATGCCCAGCGAAGCCGAGCGGGAGTCATGACCAAGGCCCTTGTCACCTACCACCGCGCCGTGCGGGCCGGATACTTCCGGTTGCGAAGGCGGCCGGGCTCGTTCACGCTGAGAGGATGACTCAGACCACCCAACGCAATATTGCTTTCTTAGTCGCGTCCGAAGGCATCGAACGCGTCGAACTGACCCAACCGCGTGATGCCGTCGTCGACGCAGGATTCACCGCCCACGTGCTGAGCCCCGATTCCGGCACCGTGCAGACGTTCGATCATCTGGACAAAGCCGAAGAGATTGATGTGGATCACGTAGTCTCGGACGTGTCGATTGAGGACTACGAAGCGCTGGTTTTGCCTGGGGGAGTGGCTAATCCGGACGCATTGCGGATGGATAAGGACGCAGTTCAGTTCATCGCCGATTTCGTCGCCAGCGGGAAACCGGTGGCCGCGATCTGTCACGCACCATGGACCTTGATCGAAGCCAACGTCGTCGAGGGTCGTCGGATGACCTCGTTCCCGAGCCTCGAGACGGATCTGACTAACGCCGGAGCGACGTGGGTAGACGAAAAGCTCGTTGTCGACGGCAACCTCATCACCAGCCGTGACCCGGATGACCTGCCGGCCTTCATCAGCGCTCTGATCGAAGCCGCAGAGCACGGTCCAGACTCGGCGCGACAGACAGCTTCGTAGTTCCTCGCGTTTGCCCCCCCTCGGCAGGCTCCTTGAGATGGCGTGTGATGCGCCAGGCGGACACGCTACCGACCGGGTGAGGTACTTGTACCCCGACCCGGCGGTTGATTTGTGAACCGTCGTGTCCACAGTCACACACGCCCCAGAAATGCGGTAGGGACCTCGCCGGGTGCGCGTCACCAAGGTTTGGCCGGTGTGCCTGTCGGTATGGCCACCCGATGCCCGTCTTAGCCGAGCAGGAGTCGTGAGGGACTCGTCGGCATACCGGTGAGGTGGTCCTAGTTTGGGAGACGCCGACGCATGGTCGGCACTGACCGGGCCTCGGCGGCTCGGCGTCCTGGCGCGTTACCGAACGTTGCCGTTCGCCGCGAGTTTCTGCGATAGCGTGCGAAGACTCTGACGGACCGTCTTATAGGGGGCAGCGTGGAATTTTTGGTAGCCGTGTTGTTCATCGCTTTGGGCGCCGCAATGTTCCGCATCCGCAGGCTAACCAAAATGATCGAGCCCATGCAACGGCAACTCCACGAGGTCACCACACACGTTGCTTTGCTCCCGCGCTGAGCAGGCGACTAGCACACCTGCCCCGACGACATCCCCTTCCGAACCGGCATACTCAACGCCGCGTCCTACCTACCCACCGCAGAACGCGACGATCTCACCGCCCTCCGGCCCCGCCTACCGAGCCCCTGCTCCAACGCCGCAGACCTCCGAAGGGGCAGCCCCGAAGGCGGCGTCCCCGGACGCTGACCGAGCGCGACCGCGCCAGCAGCCGGCAGGTGCCGAACAGCCGCTGATGCAGCCTGTGCCCCAAGAGGGCCCTACCACAGTTCCAGAACCATCCTTTAGTGACCGAGCGACCGCAAGGGTCAGGTCCTACTTCACCGAAGGCAATCTCGTCGTCCGGGTCGGGATCATCGTGCTGTTCTTCGGGGTTGCGTTCCTGTTGCAGTACGCGAATGCCCAAGGTGTCTTCGACGCACCAATCGAGGTGCGGCTGATCGCGGTCGCGCTGCTAGGTCTGGCGCTGTTGATCGTCGGATGGGTGTTGCGGCACCGACGCCGGGTCTACGGGCTGATCCTGCAAGGGGGTGGGCTAGGGATCACCTACATCACGGTCTTCGCCGCCCTCCAGTTGTATGACGTGCTGCCCGCCGGGGTCAGCCTGGTGTTGTTGGTCGTCATGGTGGGCGTGGGAGCAGCGCTCGCCGTGCTGCAGAACAGCTCCACCCTCGCCGTCGTTGCGGTGACGGGAGGCTTCCTGGCCCCGCTGCTCACGTCGACCGGGCAGGGCAGTCACGTGGGGCTCTTCAGCTACTACCTAGTGGTGAATATCGGCATTCTCGCCATCGCGTGGTTCCGTTCGTGGCGGGCCCTTAACTTGCTTGGTTTCATCTTCACCTTCATCATCGCCACGCTGTGGGGCGTGCTGGAGTACGTTCCAGAACATCGCGGCTCGATCCAAGTCTTCCTGATCGCCTTCTTCGTCTTCTACGTCGCCATTGCCGTGCTTTACGCGTTGCGCCAGCCGCCGCACGTGCGCGGCCTTATCGACACCACGTTGATCTTTGGGGTGCCGGTGGTGGCCTTCGGGCTTCAAGCGGGCCTGGTTGCGGATACCGAATACGGTCTGGCGATATCGTCCCTGGCCGTTGGGGTCTTCTACGCCGCGCTTCGGCAACTCTGTTTGCGGTTAGGGGGGCCGGCATTCCGGTTGTTGAGTCGTGCGTTCTTGGCCTTGGCACTGGTCTTCGCCACGCTATCGATCCCCTTCGCTTTTGACGGTGAATGGGTGGCGACCGCGTGGGCCGTTGAGGGGGTCGCAGTCTTGTGGATAGCGCTCGCCCAGCGGTCGAAATTGACGGCCTGGTTTGCGCTGGGGCTTCAAGTCGCTGCTGGCGCGCTTTATCTGCCCGCCGCAGTGTTCGATCGCGATGCCACTCTGGCGGTGGCCAACGCAGTCTTTCTCGGGGGCTTGCTGCTGGCGTTCGCCGGCGTGATGTCCAGTTGGCTGCTCTGGGAGGCAGCCAAGCGCGGCGGTCAGCCGCTGCTGCGGCCGTTCATCGCCGCGCTGATGGGCACCTGGGGAGTGGCGTGGTGGCTGATCAACGGCCTGCTGGAGATCTATACCTATATCGAAGCAGTGACCACGGCAGCGGTTTTGGTCATGATGTTGGTGGCGGTGACGGCCGTCCTGTTGGGTGCCCTGGAGCAGTTCGCGGATTGGCCGCAGTGGCGCTTCGTGGTCTTCGCACTTGCTGTCTTCTCGCTGATCGCGGTGGTGCCGATCTCAGCTCCTCAAGAACACCCGTTCGCCGACGGATTCGGCTGGGGATGGTTGGCGATCTTCACCGCCCTATACGCCCTGCTCTTCATCCGCGATACCCGGGGCGGGGTGCCCCCACGTGGCCTTGCCGTAGTCCACACCGGCACCTGGTGGCTGGCGAGTTACCTGCTGACCCTTGAAGTTATGTGGCTCATCGATCAGACGGGGGCATCAGCGCAGTGGGTGGTGCTCGGCATACCGCTCACTCTGGCGGCCGTGGTGTTGGCCGCGATGGTCATCCCTGGTTGGCCGCTAGGGCGCCACCGTCGCACCTATCTCGGTTGGGGCAGTGCCGCCCCCGTGCTGGCGCTGGTCGCGTGGTCCGTCGCCGTCAACCCCGCGCTATCGGGATCCTTTGGTGGGCTGCCTCACCTGCCGATGTTGAACCCCCTCGACCTCACCCAGCTCGTCGTGCTGGTGGTTCTTGTCGGGTGGTGGAAGTCGGTGCACGCGGCCGGGCTCGTGTCCGTTCCACGCCGCTATGGCTGGGTGGTGGTGTGCGCCCTGTCCTTCGTGTGGCTTACGGCGATCGTGCTGCGAGCGTTGCACCATTGGACGGGGATTCCCTATACGCCGGAGAACCTATGGAACTCCGACGTGGCTCAGGCATCGATCTCTATCGTATGGACCATCGTGGCGCTCGCCGCCATGGTGCTGGCGGCCAAACGTGGATGGCGACGCCTGTGGGTGGCGGCCGTTAGCGTGCTCGGAGTGGTGGTGGTGAAGTTGTTTGTGGTCGATATCGCTGATTCCGACACGCTAGGAAGCATCATCGCTTTCATCGCAGTCGGTCTCTTGCTACTGCTCGCTGGGTATCTTTCGCCGATGCCACCAAAGCGCGGGGTCGACGACGAAACTCCTGCCTCCGTTTCCTCGGATGGAGCAGGTCTGCCGCCGCAATGATTCCCGCTGCGAATAGACTTAAGGTATGGCTCGGTTTTACGACATCCATCCCGAAAACCCCCAACCCCGACTGATCTCTCAGGTGGCGGAGGTGTTGCGCGGCGGGGGACTGGTGGCCTACCCGACGGATGCCTGCTACGCACTGGGCGCACAACTCGGCAATGCCGCCGCCAAGCAACGCATCATCGACATCAGACACCTCAACGAAAAGCACCACTTCACGCTGGTATGCAGTGACTTTGCCCAGCTCGGTCAGTTCGTTCAGCTCGACAATTCGGTCTTTCGTGCCGTCAAAGCGGCCACGCCTGGTGCCTACACCTTCATCCTTCCGGCGACCCCTGAGGTTCCGAAGAAGGTGCTGCACGCCAAGAAGAGGACCATCGGCGTGCGGATCCCGAATCATCGGATCACCCAGGCATTGGTGGCCGAGTTAGGGGAGCCGATGCTCTCCAGCACGCTCTTGCTGCCCGGCCACGAGGAGCCGTTGGCTATGGGCTGGGCCATCAAAGAAGAGCTGGATACGGTCGTAGAAGCAGTCATTGACGGCGACGAGACAGGCTGCGACCCGACCACAGTGGTTGACTTCTCCGCTGGCTACCCCGAGGTGGTACGCGTGGGCGCAGGGGACCCCAGCCCGTTCGAATAGGCCAATAGGGGGAACCCGTCGAGCCGGAGAAGGGGCCGTGCGGAAGGTGTCGACTTTACATAATGTCACTTATCGGCGTTGAGTCCAGGTGTTGATCGGGTGCTCTTTTCGACCACAACGACGGTCGCCCGACGTCCACACCGTTGCGGTGAGTGCACACCATCGTTCTATAGCCCGATGCCGAGCCAGTTGACAACTGCTACTGACGTCGCTACCTTGCCGTTCATGCGCACGATGTGTGGGTCCCAGTTAGAGCGGCCATCACGCTCATGACGGGGTGGGAGATTGCGGCTGCGGTCCTCTTGTTTGCCGGTGTGGGGTCGGCGATGATGCACACCGTGGCGATGGTGGTGGCGCTGGTCCAGAACGGGGCCGACGACAACCGGGCCGAAAGCGTGCCGTGGGGCTACATGGGTGTCGGTCTTGTGCTTGGTTTCATCGCGTTCTACGTGAGCCGGGGACTGAGTGTCAGTTCGTGGGGTGCCATCGACGACCTAGGCGGTTTGATCATGGTGCTCATCGTGGCCTCGGGGGGCTTCGGGGCCGCATACGTGTGGACCGCTCAGAGGACGAATAAGCAGATTCCTTGGACTCTTCCGCTGCTCATGTCCAGCCTTCTGGGCGCAACGATTGGTCTGGCCGGTATTACCTAGACCTGTCGGATGGTGCCCACGCGGGGCGAAGGTGGCCCGCTCCCCCATCCCCCCGCTCCACCACGGCTTTCTCGTCGTCGCTGGTGTATGCCGAAGCGGAAACCGGTGGCCTCTTCCTAGGAATGGCGCCCTTCCATCCGGGCTCGACGGCCGATGGTTCACGCAAGCGCTGTCCACCGGGCTGGGCTACAACGTGCAGGCTGTCAGGACACCCGGCAGACAGGGCCGCTCCCCTAGCCTAGGGTTTGCTGTATGAGCACATTTACATCGCGAATCCTCGGCCAAAAAGGCAACGTGGTGACCGCGTACGACCATGGCGCGCACGTGACCTCGTGGGTGGTCGACGACGTACCCGTGGTGTGGGTGAGTCGCCGCTCCAGTTACACCTCGGATGTGGCGATTCGCGGCGGCATACCCGTGTGCTGGCCTTGGTTCGCCAACGGGCCCTCGGGCGATCAAACGCCCAGCCACGGGCTGGCCCGCACCGCTGCATGGACCCTGCGTGACCACACCGATTCGCGGGTTCAGTGGGGGCTGTCGTCAGGCGAACTGCCCGACGATTATGTCGGCGCAGAGACCACCCTCGAAGCACGTATTGACGGTCACTCGCTGCGGGTGGAGCACACGGTCACGAACGCCGATGACACCGCCCTGTCGTACGAGATCGCGCTGCATACCTATCTGCATGTCGGTGACGTCCGTGACGCAAAAATCCGGGGTCTCGACGGGGTCGAGTACTTCGACAAGGTCACTCAGGACACCCGTACCCAAGCCGGTGACCTTCGGATCGATGGCGAAGTCGATCGAATCTACGAAAGCGATAGCGCGGTGGATGTGTTAGACCCGACGCTCGACCGAATCATCACAGTCACCAGCGAGGGCGCCCGAAACGTCGTGGTCTGGAACCCCGGCCCCGAGGGGGCCCACGAGATGGACGACTTCGCCGACGAAGAGTGGACCCAGATGGTCTGTGTGGAAACCGCCAACATTGGGGAACGTCGGGTCCAGCTCGCCCCTGGGGCCGGTCACACCACGGCCCTTCAGATTGATGTGGGCGTGTTAAGTAAATGAGTTCAACGACCACAAATTCGGACGTCCCTTCGGCACCCATCGACCGGGGCGTCATCCTGGCACGGTCCATGAAGGTGACCGCAGTCTGGGCCACCCGCATCCTGATCGTCGGGGTCGCCGCCGTCGCATTAGTGTGGGTGGTCGGCCAAGCCTGGGTCGTGGTCTTCCCGGTCATCATGGCTTTGCTGGTAACCAGCGTCTTGTGGCCGGTGGCCCGGTTCCTTCGTGCCAAGGGGTGGCCGGCGGGGATCGCCGCAGCCGCGACTTTGCTCGTGGCGTTGGCCGCATTGACCGGGATCTTTTCCTGGATCTTGCCTTCGATTGTTGACCAAGGCGGGCAGGTTATTGACCAGGGATCTATCGGATTGGGGCAACTTCAACAGTGGATCGCCGGTCCCCCGCTGAACTTTGACAACGAGCAACTGGTCAATTTCGCCGACCAGGCGCGTACGGCTTTGGAAGACCAATCCAGCCGCATCGTGGCGGGGGTCTTTACGGGCGTCGCGGCGGTGGGCAGCGTTGTCGTCACCACCCTCTTGGTGCTCGTCTTGACGTTCTTCTTCCTCAAGGACGGCACGAAATTTCTTCCGTTCCTCTACCGCTGGACCGGGCGGTATGCCGGCCAGCACGTGGTCGAAGTCAGCCAACGCGTCTGGAACACGGTGAGCGGCTTCGTCCTCACGCAAGCCTTAGTCGGTCTTATCGACGCCACCCTGATCGGTGCGGGTCTACTTATTGCCGGGGTGCCCCTGGCCTTCGCGTTGGCCGTCCTGACCTTCTTTGGTGCTTTCATCCCGGTGGTCGGCGCCTTCATCGCCGGAGGCCTTGCGGTGTTGGTGGCGCTGGTCTCCAACGGTTTCGGAACCGCAGTGTTCGTCTTCATCCTGGTGCTTGCAGTACAGCAACTCGAGGGCAACGTGTTGTTGCCCTTGCTGCAAAGCAAGTCCATGGATCTGCATCCGGGGCTCATTCTGTTGGCCATCGTGGGCGGAAGCACCTTGTTCGGCATCGTGGGAGCCTTCTTGGCCGTCCCGGTCATCGCCTCAGTGGCGGTGATACTGAAGTACTACAGCGAACAGGTGGATGTTCTCGCCGGTGTAACCAAAGCGGATGACGTCGAACCGGCGAGTTCCAAAGGCAAGACGGCGGCCCGGCGCGAAGAGCGGCGCGGCACGGTCTTACGCGCCCAAATCCGCCGTCAGGCGATAGACGCTGGTGAAGAAGCCGTGGTCGGGTCCGCAGAGGGTCACCGCCGGATGGGACGTGTGCGCCGCTGGTTTGTTTCGCGCTTGACCCCAGGGCGGCCGCGGGAGAAGGAATAGACTGACTCACGACGAAGCCCGGGCCACCAATCTTGGTAGCCCGGGCTTCGTCGTGCGGGGGCAACTACTTGCCGGTGACGTCTTTCCAAGCGTCCTTGGCGTGCTCGCCGCCCTGCTTCACGTTGGCTTCGGTCTCCTCGGCAGAGCCTTCAGCCTGCATCTGCTCGTTGTCGGTCGAGTCGCCGATGGCCTGCTTGGCCTTGCCCTTGGCCTCTTCGGCTGCGTTGCTGATCTTGTCACCGATGCCCATGTCTACTCCCAGAGTCGTTGAATGTGTGCTGCCCGCACACCGTGGTCCTCAACCGCCGCGCGCGCAACTACTGGTCACGATACGCGGATCGAGTTCGTTCTTGTGGCACAGTATCGCCATGTCGCAGCAGCACGTCATGGCTGATGTCGCCAGCGAGCGAACCACAGCCCACCAACGGTCTTGGTCGTGGTACGACTGGGCCAACTCGGCATACATCACCACCACCGGCACGGTGCTCATCTCCCCCTATCTGACGGCGCTGGCGCGCAACGACGTCTGCCCGGACCTCGACGCGGGGCAAACGTGTACCGAGAATCTCTCGGTTTTGGGCGTTCCGATCGCTGTGGGCTCCTTGGCGCCCTACACGATCACCGTGGCCACGATCGTCTCGGCCATCTTCTTGATCTTGGTAGGGGCCGCAGCCGACCGCAGCCAAACCCCTACCCGGCTGATGGGAATCTTTGCCTGGGTGGGGTCGGCAGCCGCCATGAGCATGTTCTTCCTCAGTGGCAGCAACTGGCAGTTGGGGGTGCTGCTGCTAGTGGTCGCGAACCTGTGCTTGGGCTCATCCATCGTGGTTTATGACGCCCTCTTAATGCGGATCGCCCACCCGGATGATCGAGATGCCGTTTCCTCGCGAGGCTGGGCGTTGGGTTACCTCGGTGGCGGGTCGCTCTTAGCGCTGAACCTTGGCTTGCTTCAACTGCACGAAACCATCGGCATCAGTGAGGCCATGGCTGTCCGAATCAGTTTGCTCTCGGCGGGTCTATGGTGGGCGTTGTTCACCATCATCCCAGTGCTGGGATTGCGCAAGATCCGAGGCACGACCAGTGTCAACGTTGACCACGGTGGCGGTCTTGGCAGCACGTTTACTCAACTTCGCGGCACCTTCGCCAAGATGCGGCTGCTACCCCAAACGTTGCTCTTCCTCTTGGCCTACCTCTTCTTCAACGACGGCATTCAGACGGTGATCTACTCGGCGAGTCTGTATGGCTCCGAGGAGTTGGGCTTCGCCGCTGGTCAGTTAATTGTCACCATCTTGTTGGTGCAGTTCGTGGCTTTTGGGGGGGCTTTGCTCTTCGGCCGCCTAGCCGTCCACTTCGGAGCGAAGCGCGTGGTGTTGGCGGGCCTGTGCCTCTGGACTGCAGTGGTCGCCTTCGCCTTTGTCGTCCCTGCAGGGGCTTACATCGTCTGGTTGATCTGTGCGTTCTGCATCGGGATTGTTCTTGGGGGGACGCAGGCCTTGTCGCGGTCGATGTATAGCCAGTTGGTGCCAACGGGACACGAGTCGGAGTTTTTTAGTTTCTACCAGGCCATGGAGCGCGGAACGAGCTGGTTGGGGACGCTGGCGTTTGGTCTTATCTTCCAGTTCACCGGCTCGTATCGCCTGGCCATCCTCGCCCTTATTGTGTTCTTCGTCGTCGGCGGCCTCCTCCTGTTGAAGGTGAACATGCGCAAAGGCATCGCCGATGCCGGGAACGAACAGCCCGCGAAGGTGTAGTCACCTATGAGCGCTAGCTGCCTGTCGCGTGAGGCGGTGTCCTGCACGAGTGGCGCTGGAGGCCAAGGGTCCGCTAACATCATATGTTGGCTTCGCCGCGTTTCCGGTCGTGTTTGTTCCCGGTCGGCCCCGTTGCTGGTTATCGCACGAGTTGGTCGTCACGACGTATTGGTCGGCGCACTCTTGATCGTCAATGTCGCCGATCATCCTTCAGGTCGCGGAGTTCCTTCAAGGAACACCTCGCCCGCGCGAAGCGTTCTTAGTTCGTAGCACCACCCACCTACTTACCGTGTCTTGGACACGAGGGGAGTTTGCACAATGGCTGAAAGGTCCTTGCGCGGCACCAACCTCAGTTGGTTGTCGTTCGAAAGTGATGAAGGGGTCACGTTCAGTGACCGTACGATCACCGGCTACACCTGCCCCGACGGGCACGTCAGCGAGTTGCCCTTCTCGGTCGAGGCCGACATCCCCTCCACGTGGGAGTGTCGCTGCGGATTGCTCGCCAAACTCAACAATGGTCCTGAGCCAGAGTTGAAGGCCACCAAGCCGCAGCGCACCCACTGGGACATGTTGCTGGAGCGACGATCCATTCCTGAGTTGGAAGAGTTGTTGGAAGAGCGGTTGGCGCTGCTGCGTCAGCGCCGCGGCGAGAAGCCCTCCCGCAAGCGGACGGCCTAGCCGGTCACTGTGTGAGCGTCTAGGCGGGTCCATGAACCAAGGAACGCTCGGTGCCAGCAGGCCCGGGCGTTCTTTGCTGCCCCATCCCAACTTAAGGTGCTGGCGGACCCGACTCCCCTGGGGTGTCACCTTTGGTGTTCGATGGCGTGATGACCTCGCCCTCGATAACGTCGCCACGTCCGGAGCGGGTGGTACGGCGTTGATCGCCACTACCCGATGACATGCCAGGACCTGCGAACTGGCCCAGCAGCCGGCTGGCCACGACCGCCTGGAGCCACAGACGCGTGATAGGCCGGGTGAACGGAAGCACGAAGAACAATCCCAGGGCATCGGTCAAAAATCCGGGCGTCAACAACATGGCCCCACCCACCAAAACCAGGCCCGCATCGGTCAATTCTTTGGCCGGGGCACCGCCCTTGCGCAACGCTTCGCGCAGCGCCGACCACGTCCTTTTTCCCTCACGGTGCACCAAGGCGGCACCAATGACGCTCAAAACGATGAGCGAGCCGAACGTCCACCACGGCCCCACGAGGCGACCGACCGCGATGATTGTTGCGATCTCCAGCAGCGGGACGAGGAGCAGAAGAACGAGAATCCAACGGCCGACCTGTCGACCTTTTGATCGCGTGCCGTTCGATTCGGCGGCTGGGCCGGGAGTCATCGCACCTCTTCCTTGACGTTGCTTCGGCCACGCTGATTGAGTATCCATTCGTGGCCCTGTCGGATGCGGCGCTGAACGCCCCACATCGTCACCCTCACTAACGCTTCACGGACGATGGTGGTGCCCATCTTTGAGACACCGTGCTCGCGTTCGACGAACTCGATCGGGACTTCGGTGATCCGCAGGCCGGCGTCGACAGCGCGTAGCGTTAAGTCAACCTGGAAGCAGTACCCCTGCGACGCGACCCGGTGCAGACCGACCCGCTCCAGCGGCCCCAGTCGATAGACGCGGAACCCTGCCGTTGCGTCCCGAATAGGTATGCCGAGAGCCGCGCGCACGAAGAGGTTGCCACCGAGGCTGAGAGCCTTGCGGTGCATCGGCCAGTTGCGCACCGCTCCCCCGGGCACCCACCGCGAGCCGATCACGACGTCGGCCCGGTCAGCGGCGCTCAGCAGGTTCGGAAGTTGCTCAGGTTGGTGGGAGCCGTCAGCGTCGATCTGCACGGCGGCGGTGAAGCCCTGCTTGCGCGCCCAGGCCAGTCCCGCGATATAGGCCCGTCCTAGCCCTTCTTTTCCTTCCCGGTGCATGACGTTGACGGCCTCGTCGCTAGCGGCCAGCTGGTCGGCTAGCGCTCCGGTGCCGTCCGGTGAGTGGTCGTCGAGCACCAAGATGGTGGCCTCTGGGACAGCCGCACGCAGACGCGTCACCATGGCCGCAAGGTTCTCGATCTCGTTGTACGTGGGCAGCATGACGCACACAGAGTGCGGCTCAAGCGGAGTCAACGCAGCGCCTGTTGGCTCGGTGCTCATGCCTGCTCGACCACGGGCGTGCGGTGCCTGCCGATGATGGCAGCCACGACCAACAGCCCCAACAGCACGGAGGCTGCGGGTTCAATCCACGGCCCGACCACGACTGCGGGGGTGATCTCGGTGCGCCGCGTCATTGACCCGCTCAGGATGTCTTGGGTGAAAAGGTCGGTGCCTTCGCTGACCGAGCCGTCGGGAGCAACGAAACCGCTGACTCCCACGGTGCTGATGTGGGCGATCGACCGGCCGAGTTCCACCGCCTTGACGCGCGAAGCGGCGAGCTGCTGCTCCGACTCATCGGTGAAGCCGAACGTCGCGTTGTTGGTCGGGACCGCGATGAGGTCGGCGCCTTCTCTGACCGTGTCGGCCATGACGTCGTCGATCACGACCTCAAAGCAGATTGCCACCCCCAGATTTAGGGTGGGACCAGCGGGGAACTGTGCGGCCTGGCCTTCCAAGGGCACCTCGAGCACGCCGACGCTGTCTCCGGCACCGAAGTCCCGGGCGAGCAGATCGACCTTGTCGGAGAACTGACGGAAGAAGTCGCGGTGAGGCATGTATTCGGCGAAAGGCACCGGTGAGCGTTTAACGTACGACTGCACTGGGCCCTGGCCCGGCAGGTACAGGATGCTGGCGTTCGCCAATGGCCCGTCCGGGGGTGCCAAGACTGCTCCCACCATGAGCGGGGCATCGATGGTGTCAGTGGCCTCGTTGATGATCCTCGCCGCATCCGGGTTGCGCAGCGGGTCGATGTCGGAGGAGTTCTCCGGCCACAGCACCAGATCGGGCGCGGGTATGTCGCCCTGTTCAATGCGTTGGGCGACCTCAAGGGTGGTGTTGGCGTGGTTGTCTAACACTGCTCGGCGCTGAGCGTTGAACTCCAACGTCATCTCCGGCACGTTGCCTTGGATAGCCACGACGTCGACGGGGTCGCCGTCGGTGGGGCGTGGGATCGCCGAGGGCGCGATGAATGCACCCACAGCGACGACGACGGCAGCCGCGGCAATGACGATCCGTCCGCCCAGTCTGTGACGTGTGCGAGTGACGCCTGCCTTGTCGGTGACGGAGCCCACGAAGAGCGTGTGAACGGCCAGGGCCAGCAAGGCCCCGCAGAAGGCCACCAGGAACCCCAGGCCGGGCACGCCCACCCACGACACCACAGCCAGGACCGGAGAGTCGGCCTGCGAAAAGCCGAGACGACCCCAAGGGAACCCCCCGAACGGCGTGGTGGCCCGGGCAAACTCAGCAACCATCCACGCCAGGGCGACCGCAAACGGTCGCACCCTGGTGTGCTCATGGCGGCCCTGCAGGTATGCAGCCACAGCGCCGAAGGCAGCCAGGTAGAGGGCGCAGAGGGTAGCTAGGGCCATCCAAGGCAGGGTGCCGACGAAGATTCCGGACCAGGACACCAGCGGAACGAAGCAGGCCCATCCGGCCACCAGCCCCAAGAGGCCACCGCGCCAGAGGCCGACACCGGTCAGCGACAGCACGATCAGCGCAACGCCTACGGGGGCTAAGAACCACAAATTGTAACTAGGGAAGGCGAGCCACACGGCCAGGCCCCCGAGAGCTGCGAGAAGGAGTCGAAGCAGCACGCACATACCCTAAGCGACAGTCGTAGGCGCAGCGTGCATCGGGCACGATTGTTGCCAGGACCCACCCAACCGGTGGGGCCAAAGAACGCCGTCCGCTTGCGCGGCGTGAAGCCGTCCCTTGTTGTCTACTGGGCTGGGTAGGGCCCTGGCTCGCCCGCATCGCAGCAGTATGAACATGCTGAGACGGTTCCTGTGTCCGAAGAAAAGAGGCACCGGGCGCTGTCTCAATCTAATGGCCGCATCGCTCCTGTCAACTTGCGCTGACCTGCAGGTATGCAGAAACGCGCAGGTCAGCACGACGCCATTTCGGTGAAGAAAAACGGCCTTGGCCTCTCACCGTCGGCGTGTTGGCATCGACACGCCGACGCGAAAAATCAGGTACAAATAGACGGTGCCCCAAGACCCCCACCCCACGAGCCCCGCTCCGTTGCCCGAGCCACGTCGCACCGGAGGTGCGGGCAGACTGTGGAGCCGCATCTTCTCTCCGTTCTGGATGGTGCCTGCGTTGTGCTGCATCGGTGCCTTCGCGGCCGGATTGATTCTTCCAGAGGTTGACGAGGCGCTCTCGGACTACGTTCCGTTCCTCTTCCAATCTGGACCCGCCGGTGCGCGGGCGATGTTGTCGACGATCGCCGGCGCGATGATCTCGGTCACCGGCCTCGTCTTTTCGATCACGATCGTCGTGCTGCAACTCGCAAGTTCACAGTTTTCGCCACGGGTTTTGCGGACCTTCCTGGACGATCGCACGCCGCAGGTCACCCTCGGCGTCTTTACGTCGTCCTTCGTCTACTCGTTGACCGTGATGCGCAACGTCAGCGGCAGTTCGGATGGGGATGCCGAGCCGGTGCCCCAGATCGCTTTGAGCGTTGCGTTTGTGTTGGTTTTGATCTCGGTCGGGATGTTCTTAGCGTTCATTCACCACATCACTCAGGCCATCTCGGTCGACACCATCATTCGCACCGTGGGCAAAGACACCATCGACCTGCTCATGCGCGGTCGTGCGATGAGTCGAGACACCATGGACGATGGAGCAGGCGGCAGCGGCGAAGAAGAAAATCGAGACGGCAATCAGGCTGTGCCCGGGTCGAAACGACAAGTCGTGGTGCTGGCGGACAGCGACGGTTACCTCAACTACGTCGACCACCATGCCTTGATCGAGATGGCGGCGCGTCATCACGCCACGATCACCCTGCTGTATCCCCTCGGGACCTACCTGGTCCCTTCGCAACCCATGGCGTTGGTGACTGCGTCGGACCAAGACGATGATCAGGACTGGCCAGCGATGGTGCGCCGTCGCATCTCGTTGACCTGGCGACGCTCGATGGAGCAAGACATCTCCTTCGGCATACGCCAACTGGTCGACATTGGGGAGCGGGCACTCTCGCCGGGGGTTAACGACCCGACCACGGCCGTGCAGGTAACCAACGAGCTGCACTCGATCCTGCATCAGATGGTGGTGACCGGGCAGGTGCCGACCTCTTTGCGCGACGACGATGGCGTCGTCCGGGTGATCTCACGAGAGTGGACCTTCGAGCAATACCTCGACCTGTGTGTCGATGAGATCGCGCATTGGGGCGCGTCGAGTCTGCAGATGCCCGATCGGTTGTTGCAGATGCTGACGCAACTGCAACAGATCGCCAACCCGGAGCAGCGCGAGATCTTGGCCGCGAAGGTGGCGCGGGTTGAGGACGTGGTGTCCCGGGCTCAGGGCTAGCGGGCGGGGACGACGACCACCCCTCGTGCGGCAGTTGCCACGATCGGCTCGGTGAGCACATCAGCGGCTGAGGCTCCACGATCGGGATTGCCCCGTGCGGTCACTCGCAGTTCGAAGTCCATCTCGCGACTGCGCGAGCCCACCCGCACCAGCGTTGCGGTGACCTCAATACAGTCTCCCGCCGCGATCGGCCCGCAGAACTGCACGTCGCTGTAGGAGGCAAAAAGCCCCTCGTCGCCGTCGGTGCGGACGCACATCTCGGTGGCCACGTCGCCGAACAGTGCCAACCCGTAGGCACCGTCGACGAGGTTGCCAGCGTAGTGAGCGTGGTCGTAGGAGACGTAGCGGCGGTGCGTGACCTGCATACCGACTGCGGCCGGAGACTCGGCGGGCCGGTTGGCCAGCGGGGCGCTCATGTCGGGTTCCTCCTGGTGATGGCGTGGACGAGGTATGACGCGACGTCGCCGGGGGTAGTCCCCCGGCCAAAGATGCGATCGACGCCCAGCTCGGCGGTGCTGCGTTCGTCAAATCGTGGCCCACCAGCGACCAGCAGCGGGACCTTCCCCGCTGGGTAGGCCTCCCGGAACGCCGCCGACATCTCGGTGGTGTTGTGCAGGTGAGCGTCGCGCTGAGTGACGACCTGGCTGACCAGCACGGCGTCTGCCTGCTCGGCGATGGCGTGCTCCACGAGCTCGGGCACGAGCACCTGAGCACCCAGGTTGATGACCACGATCTCTGAGTAGTACTCCAGGCCCTTGTCACCGGCGAACCCTTTGATGTTCAAGATGGCGTCGATGCCGACGGTGTGGGCGTCGGTGCCGATGCAGGCACCGACTACGACCAACGGGCGGCGGAGGGTTTCTTTGATGGTGGAGTTGATCTCTTTGGGCGACAGCAGCGGGTAGTCGCGCTCGATGACCTCAACCGCACTGACGTCGATCAGATGCTGGGTCGAGCCGTAGACCACACAAAACGTATGGCTGGGGCCCATCGCGGTGGCGTGCACCAACATCGCGGGCGCCATGCCCATCTTGGCGGCCAACTGTAGGGCCGCGCCCTCGCTGACCTTGTCGTGGGGCAGCGGCAGCGTGAACGACATCTGCACCATGCCGTCGCCGGTGGTGTCGCCGTAAGGCCTGATGATGGTGCTCACTGATCTACCTTTCTCATGGGCTTCCCCAACCGTCGGCTTCGAGAAGTTCGATGGCGGGGTTAAAGAAGTCGGGTGCTTTGACGGCGACGCCCTCGGAGCCCTTGCCCTTGTCGGCGGGCCGCTTCATCAGACCGAACGTGCCCTTGGCGATGGCCTCGAGCAACGGCACCCCGCGCGCGGCCTCACTGCTGACACCGTCGTTGTGGATGTCGCCCAGCAAGTCGATCGTCTCGCCCAGGACTTCACGGGATCGATTTTGGATGAACCCGTCTCGGGGTGGGTGGAAGTCTTCGGCCAGCTCGCCCGCTGCGTTCAGGACGTAGCGGACGTTGGACAGGGCCAGGCCCCGGTCGGACAGGAACGGGGTGACCACGGCCTCGGTCATCATCCCGACCAACAGGATGGACTGCCCGGTCATCGCCCCGGCGAGGTTGAAGAAGCCGTCGAGCAGGTAGCCCTTGAAGATGTCGCCGGTCATGTGTTTCGTCGGCGGCATCCACTTCAACGGGGCGTCCGGGAAAAGGTGACGAGCCAACAGGGCGTGAGCCAACTCGAGGCGGAACGACTGCGGCACATCGGGGTTGATCTCAAAGGCATGGCCAAGGCCCAACTGCCAGTCGTCGAGGCCCGCTTCCTTGCCGAAGAACTCGTTGAGGAGTTGCGACGCGGTCACCGTATGGGCCGCCTCCACGGCGTCGGCGGTGGTCAGATAGTTGTCTTCGCCGGTGTTGATGATGATGCCGGCGCGGGCATGCACCTGGCGGGAGAATCGCTGATCCACGAAGGTGCGGATCGGGTTGATGTCGCGGAACAAGATGCCGTACATCGAATCGTTGAGCATCATGTCGAGGCGTTCCATGCCCGCCAGTGCCGCGATCTCCGGCATACATAGGCCGGAGGCATAGTTGGTCAACCGGATGTAGCGGCCCAACTCGGCGGACACTTCGTCGAGGGCCGCGCGCATCAGCGCGAAGTTCTCCTGGGTGGCGTAGGTGCCGGCGAAGCCCTCGCGGGTCGCGCCCTCGGGAACGTAGTCGAGCAAGGACTGTCCGGTGCTGCGGATCACCGCGATCACGTCCGCACCGTCCCGCGCTGCAGCAATGGCCTGCGGGATGTCTTCGTAGATATCGCCGGTAGCGACGATGAGGTAGATCCATGGGCGCTGGGCCGGGTCGCCGTGGGTGTCGATCAAGTCTTGGCGGGCGGCGCGCTGGGAATCCATCCGTTGCATACCGACGTCCACGGCCGCAGTGGCGGCGTCTTTGGCTGCCTGCCGGTCGACTCCTTCGGGGACCCGGAAGGTGACGCCGCGTGCGCTCGCCTTCTGCGCCAACGTCAGCAGGTCAGCTGCCTCACCGCGGCCCAGCGCGTCCCAGACGGGAGCCGAAAGACCGTGCTCGAGGCCGACCTGCTCACGGACGGCATCGGCTAGGTGGTTGACCCAGGGAATGCGCTCGTGGTCAGCTCCGGTGAGGCCGGCCAGGCGCAGGGTGGCTCGCTCGACCGAGATGGTGGTGTGTGAACGAGCGAGGTCCACGACGGGTTGGCCCAGTTGGGCAGCGAGTGCTCGAGCGCGGGCGACGGTGGCGTCGTCCAGGTCCAGCACGCTCGTCGGCGTGTCGCTCGGTGGGCCCAATGGGGCGACGGCCGGGGTAGGGGCGGTCATGGTCATAGGTGGGCTCCATGCGGTTCTCGGGTGAAGGCAATGTGGCCGCCAACAACGGTTCGTTGAGCGATGGGGGCGACATGGTCCGGGTCGGTGAGGTCCGGAAGTCCGTGGCTATCCCAGGTGCGCTCGGTGCCGGTCGGGTCCTCCCAGATGACGTACGTCGCCGCCTGGTCCGCTGCCAGCAGGCCGCCGCCGCGACCGGCGAGGCGGTAACCCGCAACGGTGTGGGCTTCGAAGGCTTCTTCGCCAGTGAGCCGCTGCTTGGGGTTGTGGTGATTCGTGGCGGCGCGTACTGACCCCCACGGGTCCAGGGGGGTCACGGGGCTGTCCGAGCCGAACGCGATCTGCACTCCAGCGTCGACCATGGCGCGCAACGGCACCGCAGCGAGCGCCCGATCGACACCCAGGCGAGCCGCATACATCCCGGCCTCCCCTCCCCAGGCGGCGTCGAAGGCGGGCTGCATGCTGGCCCAGATGCCCAGGTCGCCCATCACGGCGAGCACCTCAGCGTCGGGCAGTTCAACGTGCTCCCAGCGGTGGCGAGCCGCGCGGATAGCGTCTTTGCCCAGCACGTCGGCGGCGGCGCTGAACCCGGCCGCCATGGTGGCCAGCGCAGCGTCGCCGATGACGTGCCCGCCGGCCTGCATACCGGCGGTCGTGCAGGCGATGACGTGGTCCCGGACCTTCTCAACGGTTAAATAACCGTATCCCGTGTGGTTTCCGGGTTGGCCAGAGTCGTCGAGGTAGGGCTGGGACAGGTGGGCGGTGCGCGAGCCGAAGGACCCGTCGGCGCACAGGTCCCCGGCGAGGCCGAGCACGCCGAGGTGGCGTTGTAACTCGGCGGCTTCCGCAGCGTCGTCGGTGAGCAGGCCCCAGTAGGCGACGGTTTCCGGTCGGCCGTCGCGCTGGCCGACCTCCAACACGTGGTGGATGTCGTCGTAGGAGGTCATGTGTTCCGCGCCGGTCTCGTGGACCAAGGCGATGCCGGCCTCGGCGGCCGCGCGTAAGGCAAGGTCGAGGTAGTGCTCGCGGTCCTCGGCCGTCATGGCGGAGGTGAAGGCATTGGTGACTGCGGTGAGCGCGTCGCGGGTGACGACGCCGTTTCCGTCCCATCCGTCGAGGCCGTGCACGCGGGCGGCGGCGGCCATCGCGGAGGAGACGCTGGCGCTGTGGGCGTCGATGCGGGGCATGTAGACGACGCCGCCGTAGGTTGCGCGGTCGAGCTCGTTGGCGGTGACGGCCCGGCGTTCCACCCAGCGCGTTTCGTCCCAGGAGTGGGCATAGATGGGACGGCCACGGGTATGTCGAGCGGCCGATTCGATCAACCGCAGCGCCTCGGTGACGGAGCCGGTGGCGGACAGGTCGATGCCGTCGAGGCCCTGCCCGGTCATCGTGAGGTGGACGTGAGCGTCGCAGAAGGCGGGTGTCACCAGCAATCCCCCACAGTCGACGATCGTGTCGCCGTTGGTCTCGTCGAGGTCTTTCATCGCATTCGCCGCATCACCGTCGGTACCCAGCCACACGATGTGCTCGCCTCGTGTAAGCATGGCGGTGTTGCCCCCGGGCTCGCCGCGGCCAGAGTAGATGCGGGCGTGGTGCAGCAACGTGCGCGGTAGAGAGGTCTGGGGTACAGGGGTCATGTCGCCATATTCTGGGGGATGTGTATCCGAGACTCGAACACCGCCCGCACGCCGGGGTTGTCCCGAAGCAGGTCGAGAGCGAAGTCTGCGTGGCCGGGGGTGTACCCGTTGCCGATCAGCATGGTGACGTCGGCGGCTAATCCTTCGGCCCCCAGCGCGGCGGCCGCGAAGTGCGTGGCCATCGAAAAGAAGATGACCGTGCCGCCATCTTTGGTGGACAGGATCGCGCCTTGCTCACAGCCGGGCACGTCAACGCAGACCACCGTGATGTCGGCCGGGCCACCCACGCTCATGACGGCTTCTGCGACGTCGATCACCGCGGTGGCGTCGGCGACGACGACCTGAGTTGCGACGTCGATGTCGTTGATCAGCGCCGCCTCTTCGTCGCTGCGGACGACGGCAATGCGGGTGCCGGCGCCCGCCTTTTTGGCACCGGCCAGGGACAGCACGCCTGACTTTCCGGCGCCGCCCAGCACCGCGACGATGGGAGCGGTCCCGGTGCGCTCGGCATACTCTGCGACGATTCGTGCCACCAACGCCGGTGCGCCGCAGACATCCATGGCCATCAGCGCGAGCTCCGGGGCGAGGTCGTCGGGCAAAGCGGTGGCAATCGATCGGCCAAACAGGACGGCGCTTCCGCTGGTCGGGACGTTGGCGCTTCGGCCGTCCCATGCGGCGAGCCCGTCGACGATCGTCAGCGGGGTCAGCGACAGCGACACGAGGGTGGCTACCTCTTGGCCAACGCTGAGGCCCAACCCGGAGCGCTCCCCCACCTGGGCGACCCGGCCGATCAACATCCCTCCCGAGCCGGTCACCGGGTTCTGCATTTTTCCGCGCTCTTCGATGATGGAACGCACCTCGTCGCGCAGCGCGTCAGGATCGAACTCGCCAGCGGTGCTGGTGTGCTTTTCGGCGAGTTGGCGATAGGAGGCTGCGTCCAGGTGCAGTGTGTCGACATCGATGACGACTTCGTCGTCAGAGAGCAATTCCGGGGTCGCGTCTAGGCGCCACGCCTGCTGCGGCAAGATCTGCACATCACTGATGACACGGTGCAATCCGAGTGGCGAGCCGGTCGGCATACGTCCTCCAAAAAAGAAACTTGACGACGAAATCTGCGGTATATCTTCCATTTCGCCGGAAGATGTCCCTACTATCACAGGTATGGCCGCAAAGATCGAGCAACCGTACCTCTACGAGCAGCACGAGTTGGTGGAGCCGGATTGGACCCGCTACCCCGGCTGGAAGGACATCACCGCCGCCCAATGGGCCGACGTGCAATGGCAACGCTCACACTGCGTCAAAAACGTCGCTCAACTGCGTACCGTGATGGGGCCGCTGTTGAACGACGAGTTCTACGCCCACCTCGAGCGTGACCAGCGTGAGCGCGCGACCATGTCGATGTTGTTGCCGCCGCAGATGCTCAACACGATGGTCAGCGAAGTGACCTGGGCCAAGCACGGCGATGCAGGCCGTATGCCGAGTGCTGGGGATGCGTTCACCGCCGCCTTCTACGCCGACCCGGTGCGAAACTACATGCTGCCGGTCTTCTCCGACCGCCGAGCCGATTGGCCCTCGCACCCCTACGCCGCCCGCGACTCCCTGCACGAGCACGACATGTGGGCCACCGAGGGTCTGACCCACCGGTACCCCACCAAGGTGCTCGCCGAGTTGCTGCCGACGTGTCCTCAGTACTGTGGTCACTGCACCCGAATGGACCTCGTCGGCAACTCGACGCCGGTGGTCTTGAAGTTGAAGATGGCAGGCAAGCCGGCCGATCGCCAGCAGGACATGCTCGACTACATCGCGCGCACCCCGACCGTGCGCGACGTCGTAGTCTCCGGTGGCGACGTGACCAACATGCCGTGGAAAAACCTCGAAGCCTTCCTCAACAAGGTCATCGATCTCGATCAGATCCGCGATATTCGGTTGGCCACCAAGGCTCTGATGGGTCTGCCGCAGCACTGGCTGGCTCCGGACACCGTCGAGGGGGTCGCTCGGGTATCGGCCAAGGCACGCTCTCGCGGTGTGGGTCTGGCGATCCACACTCACGTGAACAGTGCCCAGTCGGTCACGCCCCTGGTGGCCGACGCTTCCCGGGCGATGCTGGACGCTGGGGTGCGCGATGTGCGCAACCAGGGCGTGTTGATGCGTGGCGTCAATGCGACCACTGCGGAGTTGCTCGATCTGTGCTTCGCGTTGACCGATGGCGCTTCGATCACGCCGTACTACTTCTATATGTGCGACATGATCCCGTTCAGTGAGCACTGGCGAGTGTCGCTGGCTCACGCCCAGGAGTTGCAGCACGACATGATGGGTTACCTGCCTGGCTTCGCTACGCCCCGGATCGTCTGCGATGTGCCGTTCGTCGGTAAGCGGTGGGTCCACCAGGTCGATACCTACGACCGAGAGCGCGGCATCTCGCTGTGGCGCAAGAATTACCGGACGTCGATTGAGTCACCAGATGTCGACGTCACCAGCGCCGAGTATGCGTACTACGACCCGATCTTCACGCTTGCCCCCGAAGGTCAAGAGTGGTGGAGGACCCACAGTGATGTGGCGGCCGCTGACGCTCGGGCCACTGACGCTGCCCAAACGTCACGGGAGGCTTCGGTCGCTCAACTGGTGTGATCGCCATACCCGCTCGGTTTTCCCTCTGCCACCCGACGCGCTGATGACCGTTGTGCGCTCTCGCTGCGGTTTGCACGCGGGGGACCGCGCGCATATCGGTCATCAGCAGGTGCCAGTCAGTCATCGAGCGGGGCGAGTTTGACCCAGAACGCCTTCACGTTCTGCCACTGCTTCACCCGCGGTGGGTTGTCGGCATCGATACCGGCAGGTATGCGGTTCGCCACTTGCTGCCTAGCTTCGGGGTCTCGAAGCCCTTGATGGACCCGACAGCCTTGGCCCCCGTCCTTTTGAAGCGAAGCCCGTACCAGCAGATGAGGCACTTTTGGCCACTGCCCATCGGCCACGTCCACGTCGATGACCGGCTACCTTTCGATCTCCACCGGCCCGTCATAGACGAACGTGGCCAGCGGCAAAGACTGATTGATGGCTAGGTGGGTGACTTCGGTGATGAAGTCGGTGCCCAGAGCGGCATACCGGACCAACAAACCCGTCTCGTGGTCGAAGGCGACCTCCAACGAGAACGGCTTGCTCTTCTTGGCGGCCAGCACCACCTGCCACGCGCCACGCCCAGCCACGGTCACTGCTGTCGGTGCCTCTGTGGGCTCGTCGAACCCGGACATCGCTGTGAACATGCTCCTGTGGGTCCAACCGAGGCCACCAAGTTCGTCAATCGGCGTGAAGCTCCCGCGCTGTTGCCGTGCATCACCCCGGGCGACACTTTCGTGAGGTGGCGTGCACGCTCACGCATCACGATGAGCTCACCGTTGCGTTCGATTCTCCACAGACCGGGGCCGGAGAACCACACATTCACCGTCGACTCCACCGGCTCGCCGTAGGGATCGTTCTGCCGGGGCCCGTAGATGTGGATCGAAGCGGTGAGCGTGCTGACCGTCGACAGGGCTTTGTGCGCCCGATCAGCCAGGGTGTCCCACGAAGGAGGCGACGGCATACCGCTGAGTATGCCGAATCTCGCCCGCCCTCATGACCGATCCGCGCGCCAACGACCGATCTCCCCGACCCGATGACCGATCTGCGCGCAGTTTGCGGTTTGCCGGCGGGGGACAGCACGCTTATCGGTCACTGGCCCCTTGGCATCGGCGCTTCGACGCGCGAAGATCAGCGGATGAGCGATTCGCGGCCCCCGTTTCTACCCTTCGATGAAGAGGCGGCGTGGAAGAAGGTGCTCGGCGCGGAGGCGGCATGGAACACGCGCGACCCCGACCGGGTCGTCGCTGCTTACTCCGTGGACAGCCAGTGGCGCAACCGCGACACCTTCCTCAATGGCCGCGAAGAGATCCGGGACTTCCTGGCCGTCAAATGGGCCCGCGAACGCGACTATGCGCTGCGCAAAGACCTCTGGGCCTTTCGGGGCAACAGAATTGCCGTCCGATTCCACTACGAGTCGCTGGACGAGCACGGCCAGTGGTGGCGCTCGTACGGGAACGAAAACTGGGAGTTCGACGACGCCGGGTTGATGCGCCGCCGCGAGGCCTCGATCAACGACGTGCCGATCAACGAATCGCAGAAGCGACTCTTCGGCCCGCGCGCAGACGGCGACATAAGCGGCATACCCCTGCTATGAAATGGACCACCTCGCAAAAGGTCAGTGTTGGCGTGGTGGCCGTCGTCTTCGCCACGTCGATGGTGTTGATCCGCACCTCGGGCGATGTGGTGGCAGAGACCACGGTGGGTCCGGGGGTTTTGTCCGAGTCGCTCCCGGACTACTCCTACCTCACCGCAGATGTCTCCGCTTCTGCACCAGGTCGAGCGTTAGCGATCTATCAGCACGGTTTCAACGTGGAGTTCATGGACTTCCCGCAGGCAGTGATGGTCGGGGCCGACGGCTCAACAGCGCGTCGGATCGGCGCAGCCGAGACCAGCGACGGGTCTTCCCTCCAAGGCGACAATCAGCCGATGGCATTGTCTCCAGATGGCCGCCTCGTCGCGATCGGGGATTACACCTCCCTATCCGGTGAGATCACCATGATGGACTTCGACGGAACAGAACCAACGAAGCACCCGATTCCAGGTGCGGGCTCAGTCACTCCCCTCGGGTGGTCACACGACAACCGACATCTGGTCGTGGCGTCATCAGAACAGCCGTTTAATCCCTATTCCTCACTGAACCCGCAACGCTTCAGTGGGGATGCCTGGCTGCTCGACGTAGAGACGGGGACCCTGACCGCGATGGAACAAGCGGATGTGTCTGCCGCGGCCTTCTCCCCTACCGGCTCTGAAGTGGCCCTCGAACGCGGCACCTCTGTGGACATCGTCGGTACGGATGGGTCGTTGGTGCGCAGCATCGATCTTCCGGCGAAGCGAAGACTCAACGGTCCGAACGCATGGTCCCCCGACGGTGATCTGTTGGCGTTGATTGATGACGACCGCAGCCAGTGCTCATGGCCGGACGGTGCTGGGGCCGAGAAGACCTGGGACGACTGCGTTGAGAGCATTGAAGCCCTGACCTTTCTTCACGCGGACGGTTCGAATGACCCCACCCCGGATCCCATCCGCGCAGGCGTTGCTGGTGACGGGGACGTCCTCGGCTGGCTCGGCCCGCAGGAAGTGTTGGTGATGGACAATGTGGTGCGCGGCGATGACGATACGACGAGCTACTTCGTCAACGCGGTTCAGCCCGACGGCACCGAGCCTCGCCGCCTGAGCGCGATCTCGGGTTTCGGCAACTTCGGAGTAGGCAGTTTCCAGATGGCTTCCGCGCTCGTGCCCGACCTGACGTTTGCCGAAGGGGGTGCGTCGATAGATCGGGGTCCGTGGCCGTTGTGGGCCGCGATCCCCACCTCCCTGGCGGCGGCGCTGGTGGTTCTCGGGGCCATCGGCCTTGCCCCTAGGCTGAACCGATGGCGAAGAAGAACAGCAGCGGCGGAACCCCAGCGACCGTAGCCCTGGAGTCAGCGGGGATCGCCTTCGAGGTCCGGGCTTACGACCACGACCCAACGGCAGAATCGTTCGGTATGGAGGCAGCCGAGTTGCTAAGCGACGACGCCGCCCGGGTGTTCAAGACGTTGCTGGCCCAAACCGACGCCGGGCTCGTGGTGGCTATCGTCCCGGTCAGCGGGATGCTCGACCTCAAAGCACTCGCCGCAGCAGTGGGATCGAAGAAGGCAACGATGGCCGACCCGGGCGATGCACAACGCAGCAGCGGGTATGTCGTCGGAGGCATCAGCCCCATCGGTCAGCGCAAGCGCCTCCCGACGGTGCTCGACCAATCTGCGTTCGAGCACGAGACGATCTTGGTCTCGGGTGGGCGGCGCGGTCTAGACCTCGAACTCTCCCCCGATGACCTGCTCGCCGTCACAGAAGCCAGCACCGCCCCCATTGCTCGCGCCCACCCGTAGTCACGTCGCCGACTCTTTGGTGCATCCGGTGACACTCGGCGGTGTGTGCACGCTCACAAGACCCAATTCCGGTGCATGCCGTGACATTCGGCACGGAACGCACACGTCAGACCCGATCCCGCCAATCGTGGCTCTGCTCAAAGCGCAACACGTCGCGAATCTTACGGTTGCTCATCAGCGACTCGAACTCTCCGAGGTCGTCATCGACTGGCACGCCTGGGAAGTGCTCTCCCGCAAGAGCACGGGCGCTCTCATGGGCCACGTTGGTGTCGTTGGTGGCGTTGAACACCTGATAACCCAAGCCGTCGGCGGCTAGACAACGGTCAACGACCTGTCCTAAATCCCTAGCGTCCACGTAGTTGAAGGCGTTGCGCCGCCGCAGCCCAGGCTCGGCCAGGTAGTCCGGCAATTTCGCGTAGTCGCTGTCGTCCCAGACGTTGCCGATCCGCAACGCGTAAATGTCGGCGCCGCTACGTTCCGCAAACGTGCGGGCAGTCGCTTCGTTGCACACCTTTGACAGGGCGTAGGCATCCATCGGCGGTCGCTGCTCGTCCTCTTCACGCAGCGGTAGCGAGGGCGGGTCCACGATGCCGTCGGCGAAGCAGATGCCGTAGGTCGTCTCGGAGGAAGCCAACACGATTTTGCGCACTCCGAGCCGGGTGGCGGCCTCGAGCACGTTGAAGGTGCTGACGGTGTTGGTCCGGAAGACCTCCGTGTCGGCGGCCAACATAATCGCGGGAATAGCAGCAAAGTGCACTACGGCGTCGATCTTCGGCGGCCCCTGACCGGCGTCGAGTTCCGCGTTGTTGCGGTAACTGAAGAAGGCGCTCCATACCTGCCCCGGGTCGGTGATGTCGGCTCGGATGTCGTGGACGTCGGGATGTCCCAACGGCACCAGATCGACATTAATGACCTCATGGCCCTGGGCCGCCAAATAGGGTGCGACGATACGGCCGGCTTTGCCTGACCCACCGGTGAACAGAATGCGCACGTTTGCTCCTTCGATTAGCTAGTGAACTGCATACTTAGACATCGTGGCCGACCTCGGGCAGCATCGCGACCCGGGACTCCCACGGGGTCGAGAGCACGACGGTGGTGTTGGTGCTGCACTGGCCCTGGGCGCGGATCGTGGCCAGCAGTTCTTCGAGGTCCTGCGGGCGACCGACCCGGATCAACAACACGTAGTTCTCGTCGCCGGCCACGGACCAGCACGACGCGATCTGCGGGATGTCGACCAATCGCTCGGGTATGTCGTCCGGTGCCGACGGGTCGAACGGTGCCACCGAGATGAGCGCAGTCAGGGGCAAACCCACCGCCGCGTGATCGATGGTCGCGCGGTACCCGGCGATGACCCCAGCCTTCTCTAGCCGCTTGACCCGCTGGTGCACTGCGGACGTCGACAACCCCACAGCCTTACCCAAGTCGGTGAAGCTCATCCGGGCATCCTTGGCCAGCAAGGTGACGATGTGGCGGTCAAGCGGTTCCATGAAGCCCCACCTTAGGGTCAGGGCTGCTCATTGGCGCCAAACAGGTCGATGACCCGCAACTCGAAACTGCCCTCCTCGTAGTCCTCCACCCGAAGGCGCACCTGCTCGGGAGCGTTCCCAGCGGCGATCGCCGTCGGCCTCGGTCGGCTCCAACCCGAAGCGTCCGCGCCCTCCGTCGTATCTACGCGCGGCGGCTCGCAGGCTCTAGTCTCGTGGCATGGCCACCCCTACTCCGCGCCTTGTGTTGCTCGATTCGGCCTCGCTGTACTTCCGAGCGTTCTACGGAGTGAAAGAACCGTCGCCTGGTCCCGACGGCACGCCGACGAATGCAGTGCGTGGGTTGCTCGACATGATCGCCAACCTGGTGACGCGCTTCGAGCCCACCCACTTGGTGGCGTGTTGGGACAACGATTGGCGGCCGGCTTTCCGGGTCAATGCCATTCCCACGTACAAAGCCCACCGGTTGGTCGAAGGCAGCGACGTCAAGGAAGAGGGGCCCGAGGACCTCGGTGTGCAGGTGCCGATCCTGCGGCGGGTGATGGAGTCGATCGGTCTGCCGGTGCTTGGGTCCGACGGATACGAGGCCGACGATGTGATCGGCACCTTGACGCACACGCACTACGGCCGGATGCCGGTCGAGATCGTCACCGGGGACCGCGACCTGTTCCAACTGGTCGACGACGAAGCAGAGGTCCGGGTGGTTTACACCGCACGCGGCGGGGTGCGCAACGCTGACCTGATCACCCAGTCCGAGTTGGTTTCTCGGTATGCGGTCCCGACCGGACAGGCGTATGCCGACATGGCCGCGCTACGTGGAGACACCAGCGACGGCCTGCCTGGGGTCAAGGGCATCGGCGACAAGACGGCCGCGGCGTTGATCGAGACCTACGGGTCACTTGCTGGGGTGCGCAAGGCCGTCGATGAGGGCGACCCAGCCATCAAAGGCGCGCGCCGGACCAACCTCGAGGCCGCGTCGGCATACCTCGATGTGGCGCCGCTGGTGGTGCAGGTGGCCCTCGATTGCCCGCTGCCCGATCGTGCCCTGACGCTCCCGCGCGAGATCGCCGACCCCCAGACGTTGGAGCAAGACATCGAGGCCTACGGGATCGGCAACTCGGTAGGACGTCTGCTGACCGCCCTCAAGATCAACCCCGCCTAGATCTGCGCCATACGTTTCTGGCGCTCTAACGCCACGAACGTATGCCGCAAAAGTCGCGGGGTCGGTCAGTCGAGGCGGTCGGCGGCCACGACCCCGTGCAGCATCGCGGTGCTCGCTCGGTGCGCCACCTCGGCCACCTCATCCCGCGAAGACTGCCGAGCGGCCTGGCGCACCTGGCCCAAGAGGTCGATGATCTGCTTGCACCGCCGCACGAAGTCGCCGGCCGACAGGTCGGAGTTGCGCAAGACCTCTTCGAGGCTGCGACCCGAGGCCCACTTGTGGACCATCGAGGCGATCCCGGCGTCCATCTCCCCCGCGCTCGGCAATCGGTGGGCGGCTTCGTGCGTTTGCAGCACCGACCAGATCGCGACCATTTCACCGAAAGCCTCGGCGGTCTCGACGTTCGGCATGGTCGCCTCCGATGTCTCCTCCGAGCGGGGCTCGTGGATCATCGTCGAGACCACCGCAGCCAGCGACGGCGCATCGAGTCGCTGCCACGTGCCAGCGGCCAAGCATTGCGCGGCAACCAGGTCGTGGGCGGTGTAGATCCGCCGCAATTGTTGGCCCTGCTCAGTCACCGACAGACCATCTGCGCTGAGGTACCCGAGCTCGCTGAGCAAATCGCAGATCCGCTCAAAGGTGCGAGCCACCGTGTTGGTGCGACTGCCGATCCGCCGCTGCAGGTCATCGGTTTCCTTACGCAGCCTCCACCACCGGTCGGACCATCGCGCGTGCTCTTCGCGCTCGGGGCAGTGGTGACAGGGGTGGCGCTTCAGCGACGTTTTCAGCCGGTCGACCTCGGCTGCGCTCTCCGGGTCAGCCCCCCCCGCAGCCTTACGGGCCTTCTTGTCGCGCTGATGAGCATCATCCGGCACCTGGGTGCGCAACGTAGCCGCTAGATCGCGGCGCGACTTAGCGTTGCGCGGGTTGAACTGACTGGGTATGCGCATCGTATCCAGGGCAGTCAACGGTTCGTCCAGCTCGGCCACTCCGATCCTTCGCACCTGTCCATCGGTGGTCAATACGGTCGGCTCAGGAGCGTCCACATCCCGGCGGGCACCCCGCAGCACGACGGCCATCCCCCGGCGCCGCCCACTAGCAAGGTGCACCACCTGGCCGGGTTTGAGGGATTGTAGCGACCGAGCAATGATCATCCGCCGGTTGGCCTGACGCCGTTTGGCACCAGCCTTTTCGGCCGCGGTGATCTGGTGCCGGATCTGGGCGTAGGACGCGAAGTCGCCGAGATCGCACGACATCGCCGCGGCATACCCGTCGAGCGCCTCCTGGTGGCGGCGCACCTGCGTGCTCAACCCCACCACCGAACGGTCGGCCTGGAACTGCGCAAACGACGCCTGCAACAATTCGTGGGCCTGGTCCCGACCGAATTGCGCCACCAGGTTGACGGCCATGTTGTAACTTGGCCGAAAGCTGGAGCGCAACGGATAGGTCCGTGCCGAAGCCAATCCGGCGACGTCCACTGGGTCCACCCCACGCCGGTGCAGCACCACGGCGTGGCCTTCGATGTCGATGCCGCGTCGGCCAGCGCGACCGGTCAACTGGGTGTATTCGGCGGCGGTGATCGGCGCGTGCGACTCCCCGTTGAACTTCACCAACTTCTCCAACACCACGCTGCGGGCCGGCATGTTGATGCCCAGCGCCAACGTCTCGGTGGCAAACACGGCGCGGATCATCCCCGCCGAAAACAACTCCTCGACGATCTCTCGGAACAACGGCAGCATCCCAGCGTGGTGCGCGGCAAAGCCCCGCGACAAGCCCTCGGCGAACTCGGCATACCCGAGCACCGCGAGGTCGGGCTCGCTCAAGGTGGTCACCCGATCCGCGACCGTATGCCGAATCTCGCGTCCCAGCGCGTCCGGCACTAAGCGGGTGCCGCGAAACAGCAACTGCGACACCGCCCCGTCGCAACCGGCGCGGCTGAAGATGAAGGTGATCGCCGGCAACAGGCCGTGCCGGTCGAGCTCCTCGATCACGTCAGCACGGCTGGCCCCGTGCGCTGGGGGCCGCCCTTGACGCACGACGCGCTCATTCGACCCCGAGCCCGAGCCTGACCCCGAGCCCCACTTCGCGTTGGACTTTCCTTTGCGACCCCGGGGTCCACCTGAGTCGGCACGCCGCCACCCGTCGGCCCGTTCGGCCACCGAAATTCGTTGCACCAAATCGGGATTGACCCGGGTCATGCCGTGATCGCGCCCAGCCACCGTGCCGGGGGTCTGCACGAACACGTCGAACATGTCGGTGCCGACCATCATGTGCTGCCACAACGGCACCGGGCGGTGTTCGCTGACGATGACTTCGGTGTTGCCGCGCACGGCCCGCAGCCATTCGCCGAACTCCTCGGCGTTGCTGACCGTCGCCGACAGCGACACCACCTGCACGCTGTCCGCGAGGTGGATGATGACTTCTTCCCAGACTGCCCCACGGAATCGGTCGGCGAGATAGTGCACCTCGTCCATCACCACAAAGCCGAGATTGAGCAGCGTCGACGACCCCGAATACATCATGTTGCGCAGGACCTCGGTGGTCATGACCACGATTGGCGCTTCGCCATTGATGGAGGAGTCGCCGGTGAGCAGACCCACCTGACCGGCACCGTGACGATCTACCAGGTCGTGATATTTCTGGTTCGACAGCGCCTTAATGGGGGTGGTGTAGAAGGCTTTGCGCCCCGTTCGCAGTGCCATATCGACCGCGAACTCTCCCACGATCGTCTTACCCGCCCCGGTCGGCGCGGCGATCAAGACCCCCGATCCGGCCGCCACGGCATCGATGCCTTGGACCTGGAAGTCGTCGAGCTCGAAGTCCAGGCTGGCGACAAAATCTCCGGCGGGCGACGACTGGCGTTTGGCACGCTCTCGAGATGCGGCGTACCGCTGGGCTGGGGACATTTCCTCGGCCTGCGACATACCGATCAGGCTACGTCAGGACCCTAGGTGTTTCCCGCAGGAACAACGACGTCGAGACTCGCGGGGCGCACCTCGCAGGTCAGCGGCAGGGGCCCAAGAGGATCACCATCACCGTATGCCGTCAGCTCGGGCCCGGCGATATCGATGCGGGCGCATCGTTCGATCCGTACAGCGGGGTGGGCGGCGTGGGTGGCGGTGAAGACCCCGCGTAACAGGCCGAGAGCCGCGATGGGCCCAACCTTCTCGATGATCACAACGTCGAGCATCCCATCGCTGGGGTCGGCATCAGGGGCGATCTGCATACCTCCGCCGAAGATCGGCAGGTTGCAGACGGCGACGACTAACGCCTCAACCTCGAGGTCACGTCCGTCATCGTCCGCACCACTGAGGTGAAGTCGATAGGGCTGAGGTCGCAGTTGGGGGATCTCCACCAGCGCTGCGGCCGCGTATTTGGCTGGGCCGAGCAGCGACGGCACCCGCTGTGAGCGAGCAGCTATACGGGCATCGAGCGCGGCCGGCACGGAGCCGACCACGATGTCCTGCCACGCCCCCCCAGGCGCGGCCACACTCGAGTTTGAGCCGCTGGCTTCGATGACGTCGATGCGTTGGCGGTGACCACGCCGGGCCACCTGAATGGCCGCAGAAGCGCCAGTAGGGATGCCGAGAGAGCGGACCGTGTCGTTCCCGCTGCCTGCGGGCACGATGGCGATGGCCGTCTCGGTACCCACACAGTGGCTTGCCGCAATGCGCACGGCCCCGTCGCCACCAATCACCAGCAGTACCTCGGCTCCCCCAGCAGCAGCAGCAGCGCACGAAGCATGAGCGGCCACGACGTCCTCGGCGACCAACACGGACACCTCGTGGCCACCGGCACGAAGCACGGTGACGACGTGCTCGACTAGGCCAGCATCCGATCGGTGGCCGGAGCGACGGCCGTGCAGGACCGCATACCTCATAGGGTGCTGGCCTCGTCGTCGGCGGTATTCATCCACTCGGGATCCTTCTTGCGACGTCGCCGCTCGTTGAAGGAGGCCACTAAGACGGCCAACCAGTAGAGGCCGAACATCGGGATCGCCAGCGCAAACATGGTGGTCAACTCAGGGTCCGGAGTGGCGAGGGCGGAGAACACCAGGATGCCGAGCAGCGCGAAGCGCCAACCGCTGCGCATGGCCTTGACCGGGAACAGCCCAAGACTGTTGAGCCCCACCATGAATACGGGCAGCAGGAAAGCAATCCCGAAAGCGACCACAAAGTAGAGCACGAAGTTCAGCCAGCTCACGGCGTCGAGCACCCCTCCGGCCTGGGGAGGCAGGAAGGACAGCAGGATGGCCGCGGTGCGGGGCAACGCCCACCCCGCGAGTGTGGCCCCGATGAAAAAGAGTGGGACCGATGCTACGAAAAACCAGATAGCCAGCCGACGTTCACGCTGGCGCAAGCCGGGTAGGAGGAAAGCCCAGATCTGCCAGATCCAGATCGGACTAGCCAGGACGACCCCGACGAAGATCGACACCCGTAGTTGCAACGCGAACGGCTGCGTAATGGTGGCCGCAAAGTTCGGAACGATTAAGGCCGAGCCATCGTCGGTTTTGACGTCAGAAACCGGGTCGAGGATGACCGTAATGATCTCGTTGTAGTAGATCCAACCCATCGCGGCACAGACAACGATCGCCAGTAGCGCGATAACTAAGCGGTTGCGAAACTCTTTAAAGTGGCTGCCCAGCGACATGCGGCCTTCGGGGTCGCGCGCGCGCTTGCGAGAAAGAACCATTGGATGCTCGCCCGGGGACTAGGCCTCAGGCGGGGCGGTCGTCGCTGTGGTGAGCGTTATCGCTGCGCGGTGCCGTGTCGTCACTGGGCGCAGCCTCTGCCTCGCTGGTCATCGGGTGTGCGCCGCTGTTTCCGTCGACGGTGTCGCTGCTCGCGGCGCTAGGCTTAGCGTCGTCGTCCTTGTTAGTCATTTGCTCGACCTCGGACTTGAAGATGCGCAACGAGCGGCCGAGGCTCCTGGCGGCGTCGGGCAGACGCTTCCAGCCGATCAAGATGACGATGGCCAAAATGATGATGACCCACTGAAAACCCTGAATGTTCCTGAGCACGGTATTGCCTTTCGTTGCGATCTCGCCAGGTGCGGCGCAGGTAGGCACTCGCACGCTTGAGTCTACGCGGGCGCGCTGGGAAGGTGCTGCACAGCCGACTGCGCGCCGTCCCGCACCATGTCGACCACGTATGCCGGGCTCGTCACCCTGGCCGCGCCACCGAGGCGCCATACCAAGCGGACCAACCACCGAGGATCGGCCGCTCGCACCTTGAGGCGTAACCCGCCATCAGCCAGCGCCTCCACTGCCTCGACCGGGAACTGCTCAGCCACCCACGCCGCTGACGCCGTAACCTCAAGCGTGATCAATGCGTCACCGTCGCGCGACTGGAACACCCCGGGGCCTACCGGCCGGGACACCGCCGAGGGCGGGGGTGTGCCGTCCACGTCGAGCACCGTCAACGCCTCGATCCGGTCGAGCCTAAACAACCGGACGTCGAGGGCAGAGTGACACCAGGCTTCGACGTACCACCGACCGTCCACGCTGAGCACCCTCATGGGGTCGATGTCACGCTCGGTGGCTTCGTCGCGCGAGGCCACCAGATAACTCACGTGCAGCCGAGAATGACTCGCCAGCGCCGCGCGAATCTGGCCCAGCAGCCGCTGCTGGTCCGCGTCACTATCGATGGTCACGCTCATACTCGCTGCCACCTTCGCGAGATCACCAGCCGCAGACTCCAGCTTCACTAGCGCACGTGAAATGGCGTCGCTCTCCCCCACCCCACTGGAGGCCGCCAAGGTGCGCAGGGCCACAATCAGCGCCAATGCCTCGTCGCGGCCAAGTTTCAACGGGTGACTAATGGTGTCAGCGTTGCCGACGAACACCTTGCCTCCCTCCCACGAGGCTTCAATGAGGTCGTCGGGCAAGTGCCCAGGCGTGCCGCAGACAAACAACAACTGCAGGTCGTCGACGATTTGCTCGTTGCTCACACCAAAGGTGCGTGCGGCCTCGGCGATGTCGATGCCCTGGTTGCGCATCAACCAGGGCACCATCGTCAGGAGCCGATCCAGGCGGTCGGTCGCGGACTCAAAGGTCACCATGTGGGCCCTCCGGGTCGGGTGTGAGCGGCCAACACTGCTTCGAGGCGCGAGCGCACGGCGGCAACGACCTCAGGTGGGTCAATCACCGTGGCGTTCGGCCCCATTCCGGCGACCTCGGTCACCAAGACCGAGACCGACACACTGGTGAAGGTCGCCGTATCCCATTCCCCGTTTTCGTGGTGTCCGCTGACGACCTCGTGGGCCCGCCGACGCAGACTATGTCCCGTGCCGGGTCGCATGCGCACCTTCACCGTGGAGGTCTGGGCGGGTTCTCGGCCCGTAGCCGACATGATCATCGAACGCGGGTCGTGATCGGGCGGCACCGCGTGGGCGGGGTCGGCTTTGGTGCGCTGGATCTTCACCTGAGACGTGACGCGGTCGAGGCGAAACACGCGTGGCGCGTCACGGTCAAGGTCGAAACCAGTGACGTACCACTTGCCGTGCCAGTTGGTCAGGGCCCACGGTTGGATATGCCGCTCGGCTGCTTCGCCGCTACGGCCACGTTGGTAGGCGAATCGGATGGGCTTGCCCGTGATGGTCGCCGTCCGCACCGCCTCGAACGCGGGCTCGGTGGTGTACAGCAGGGGCTCGATCCCGGCCACCGACGCCTCGTCCTGCTCGACCCCGGCGGCTTGCAGTTTGCGGAGTGCTTGGGCCGCGGGACCAGCCAAACTCGCCTGCGACCACGCTCGACTGGCCACGCCAATCACGGCGACCTCGTCGGGGGTGAACTCGATCTCCGGCAATTCGTACTCCCGCCGGTCGATCCGATACCCGGCTTCGTCATCGAAGAAGGCGTCAAGAATTTCGGTGCGCAGCGGTATGCCGAGAGCTCGCAACTCGTCCTTGTCCCGCTCAAACATGCGGTCGAATGCTTCGTCGCTGCTGTCGGCATACTGCGGGACGGCGTTACGGATCCGCGCCTTGCTCAGCGGTTGCCGCGTGTAGAGCAGCGCGATCACCAGATTGAGGAGCCGCTCAGTCTTCGCGGCGGCTGGGCTGTGCCGCGTAGGGTCGTCGCCGGTCACTCGTTGAACGTCTGCCACTTATCGCACGCTACCGGACACGTAGGGTGCTAGCTGTGATCATCTGGGCGCAGGGCGTGGTGTCAAAGGTCTGCGGTCAATGGAGCGGCGCGATCAGCATCGAGGTCAGCATCGACGACAGTACCGACGCTCACGAAGTCACCCAGCCTGACATTCCGGCCTTGGCCTACCCCGATCTGGTCGGCACGCCCGCGGTGGGCGATCGGGTGCTGCTTAACACGACGGCATACCAACAGGGTTTGGGCACAGGCGGTTTCGCGCTGGTCGTTGCCCTGCCCGACCACCTTCCGGTCGCTGAGCCGGGCCCGGGGCACCTGGTGAAGGCGCGCTACACCCCGTTGCAGACGATGGTCCTGGGGGTCGATGACCAGCAGAGCCCGCACCATGAGGTGTTGCGCGACGCCGACTCGCTGCGCGGTATGCCGGTCGTCGCGGCGGACCTGCACTCCAGCCTCGCTGCGGTGGTGGCCGGGATTCGCGCCCGCCCCGGTGGCGAGTCGCTGAAGGTGGCCTACGTCATGACCGACGGCGGGGCCCTACCGGCCGCCTTTTCCGCAACGTGTGCGGCGTTGCGGGAATGCGACTGGCTGGATTCGGTCATCACGACCGGCCAGAGTTTCGGCGGCGACCTTGAGGCGGTGACCGTTCATACCGGCTTACTCGCTGCCCATCACGTCGTGGGAGCTGACGTCGTGGTGTTGACGCAAGGCCCGGGGAACCTGGGCACCGGCACGCGATGGGGATTCTCTGGCGTGGCGTTGGGCGAAGGGCTGAACGCAGTCGGCCTACTCCGTGGACGCGGTATCGCTGCGCTGCGGATCTCGGCAGCCGACCCCCGGCCCCGGCATCGTGGGGTGTCGCACCACAGTGCGACGACCTACGGACGAGTCGTCACCCACACTATCGATCTGGTGGTGCCCGATCTGCGCGACTGCGACGGCATCAGCAGCGATTTTGCGCGGCAGATCAAGCACGAGTCGCACGAACTGGTCGCGCAGAGCAACCATCTACATCCGGTCAGCGTGCGCTGCGACCAACTACGTCCGGCTCTGTCGATGTCTCCGGTGAAATTCTCGACCATGGGACGCGGAATGGATGAAGACCCTGCCTCGTTCCTGGCAGCGGCGGCAGCCGGTTGGCATGCCGCCGCGTCGTTGAGTTAGCGAACGCCCATCAGGTCGACGACAAAGATCAGCGTCTCGCCACCCTTGATGGCGTTCCCCGCGCCACGGTCGCCATACCCCAGGTGCGGCGGTACGGTGATGCGGCGACGGCCGCCGACCTTCATGCCCAACAAGCCCTCGTCCCAGCCCTGAATGACCTGGCCGACGCCGACGGTGAAGTCGAGGGTCGAACCGCGGTTCCAGGAGGCGTCGAACTCTTCGCCAGTGGACCAAGACACCCCGACGTAGTGCGCGGAGATGCCGCGACCTGCCGTTGCCTCATCACCGTCACCGACGGTGATGTCTTCGACGAGCAACTCGGTGGGCGGCTCTTCGCCGGGGAATTCGATTTCGGGCTTGGTTAGCTCACTCATGCATGCCTTTCGGTGGGGGTCGCAGGGTCAGTTGGCGCTGAGGATATCGACGACGAAAACGAGCGTTTCGCCAGCCAACTCGTTGGTGTTGCCGCTCTCTTCGGGTCCATAAGCCTGTTCAGCGGGGATGACCATCAGCACGCGCGAGCCGACGTTTTGGCCGATGAGGCCCTCGTCCCAGCCGGGGATGACTTGGCCCGCGCCGATGACGGTGCTGAAGGGGGCACCGGAGGTGTAGGAACTGTCGAACTGCTCGCCGTCGGAGAACGTGACGCCGGTGTAGTGCACCTTGATGGTCTGATTGGCCTCGACCTCGGGGCCTTCCCCCTCGATCAGGGGCTGCACCACGAGCTCGGACGGCTCGTCCGTGCCCTCGGGAATCGTAATGACGGCCGCGCTCTCGCCGTCAGTCTCGACCGTGGGGAGTCCATCGACAGGTGCCACTGCCTCGCCTTCGGCGGTCGTCAGGGGCGTGCTGGCGCTGACGACCTCAACGTAGAACAGCATGGTGTCCTCGGGGCCGATGGCCAAGTCGGGGTTGCCGGCCGCACCGAACCCGTCAGCGGGGGGCACGGCCATCACGAACGACGCGCCAGGCTTCTGGCCAGGAAGCGTCTTCACGAAAGCCGGCGGGAGGGACATTGCGGTGAGGTCCATCGGCACCGGGCCACCGTCTTTATACGTAGAAACCGGCGAGTCACCGTTGGTGGCGTTGATCAAGACGAAATTCAGGGTGACCTCTTGGTCGGCCGTGATCTCCTCGCCCTCGCCCTCTTCGAGTTGCTCAACCGACGTGGTGTCGACGGTGAAGGGCAACTCGCTCGCCGTGAACGGATCTCCGTCCAGGAGCAGCTCCACTTCGTCCGAGCCCTCCGCCTTATCCACCGTGAAACCGGAAAGTTGGGCAGTAGCCGGGCCAGCCGAGGTCACGGCTGCGTCATCAGCCGGCGCAGAGGTGACCTCGGAGTCAACAACTGCCGATGTGGCGGACGAGTCGGAGTCGCTTCCGGTGTCGTCGCCTCCACAAGCGGTGAGGAAGAAGATGGGGGCAGCGGCTGCGGCAAGCAACCGGACACGAGGATTTCGCACGCGCAGTCCTTCAGGTGGTGGGGCAGAAAGGTGATGGAGCGAAGACCAGACTACAACGGTAAGCCTGAGTACCCGCTGAGCGGAGCCGTGCCGATCGAGGCCAATAACTCGTCGACTCGCGAGTCTTCGGCGGCAAAAGGATCCTTGAGCAAGACCGTGCGTTGGGCCGCATCGTTGAGTTTCAGGTGCACCCAGTCCACGCTGAAATCGCGACGATTCTGCTGGGCCACCCGCACAAAGTCGCCGCGCAGTTTGGCGCGCGTGGTCTGTGGTGGCTCGGTCAAAGCGGTGTGTACCTGCGAAGGCGTGCACAGGCGCTTCGACCCACCCCGACGCTCGACAATGTTGAACAACCCGCGATCGGGATTGATGTCGTGCCACGCTAAGTCGAGTTGCTGCATCCGGTCGTCGTTCATGGACAGGTCGTGCTTGGCGGCATACCGCTGCAACATCGACCACTTCATCACCCAGTCGATCTCGGTGTCGATGAGATGCAGTTGCTCCGTTTCGACGGCGTGCAGTGCGCGCGCCCAGAGTTCCAGGGCCCAGGCGTACCGCTCCTGTTTGGTCAGACCGGTGCGCTCGGCATACTTCGTGACGATCTCGAGCAACTCGGTCTGCATCTGCACCGCAGAGACACTGCGGCCGTTGGTGAGTGCGACCTTGTGGGCACCGGTCGTGTCTCGGCTGATGTCCCGGATCGCTCGGATCGGGTTGGCCAGGGTGAAGTCGGGCAGGATCGTGCCGTCTTCAATGGTCTTAAGCAGCAGGTCGGTCATCGTCATCTTGAGCACGGTGGTGCTTTGACTCATGGTCGAGTCACCCACGATGACGTGTAGGCGGCGGTAATGCTCGGCATCGGCGTGTGGCTCATCGCGGGTGTTGATGATGGGGCGTGAGCGGGTGGTCGCTGAGCTGAGTCCGTCCCAAATGTGGTCGGCCCGCTGGCTGACTTGGTATGTCGCCCGGTCGCCGACGACGTGCAGCCGCCCGGCACCGGTGACGATTTGGCGGGTGATGAGGAAGGGGATCAACGTGTCGGTGATTCGGCTGAGTTGGCCGCGCCGGTTGACCAAATAGTTCTCGTGGCAACCGTAGGAGTTTCCTCGGGAATCGACGTTGTTCTTCAGCACGTAGACGCGGGCGTCGATGCCCTCGGCGGCCATCCGCTCTTGGGCGTCCACGGCCAAGTCGTGCACGATCAGCTCACCGGCCTTGTCCTGGGCGATGAGGTCGATGAAATCGTCGCACTCCGCAGTGGCGTACTCGGGGTGCGAGCCAACATCGAGGTAGAGCCGCGAGCCGTTCGTCAAGAACACGTTGCTCGAGCGGCCCCAACTGACGACCTTGCGAAAGAGGTAGCGGGCCACCTCGTCGGACGACAACCGTCGCTCCCCCGTGAAAGCACAGGTCACCCCGAATTCAGTCTCAATGCCGAAGATACGACGATCCATGCGGCCAGCCTAGGGGGACTGGGGGTCGGTCCTGCTCACCGGTGCTGGCCGGCGAGGCTCATCGCGACTCCGTAGTCAGTAGATCAACGAGAAGTGGGCCTTCGAGCCGACGGAAGGTCCGTCGCGGACGGTGGCGATCTAACACGGCGACCTCGAGCCGGTCCCGCGTCAGTTGCGATCCGGGGGGCCCATCACTGGCGTTGGACAGCAACTCGAAACCCAGGCCCAGCACCTCTTCCAAAGCCATTGCACCCGTCCACCGCGCAGCCAACCCCTCACTCAGCACGTCGCTGCCCCGTCCCATGGCGACGTACCCGGGCTTATCGCTGACCGACCCGTCGTAGGTCAGTCGGAAGATCTGATCCTCCTCAGCGTTGGCTCCGACTTGGGCCACCGCGATTTCGATCTCGTACGGCTTGGCTTCCTGAGTGAACACGGTGCCGAGGGTCTGCGCATAGGCGTTGGCCAAACCTCGCGCCGTGACGTCGGTGCGGTGGTAGGAGAAGCCGCGTAGGTCGGCATACCTGATCCCGGCGACGCGTAGGTTTTCGAATTCGTTGTACTTGCCTACCGCCGCGAAACCGATGCGGTCGTAAATCTCCGAGATCTTGTGCAGGGTTCGCGAGGGGTTCTCGCCGACAAAGACGATGCCGTCGTCGTAGGAGGCCACGATGATGGGCCGCCCGCGAGCGATGCCCTGCCGGGCGTAGTCGGCCCGGTCCTTCATCAGTTGCTCTGGTGAGACGTACACGCCGCCGAAGGTCATCGGGCACCCCCTGGGTTGTCGGCGCGGGCCTCGACGACTGCGCGCACCACCTGCTCTAACTGTTCGTCGGCCAGGAACGCGACCCCGGGCGCGCTCAACACGGCCACCGTGGGCCAGATGCGCCGGCTTACGTCGGGGCCGCCGGTGGCCGAGTCATCGTCTGCGGCGTCGTAGAGGGCCTCCACCGCAGCAGTCACCGCTTGGTCTTGGGTCATCTCTGGGGTCCACAGTTTTTTGAGGGCGCCGCGCGCAAAAACCGATCCGGAGCCGATGCTGTGGTGCCCGTGCTCTTCGTAGCTACCGCCGGTCACGTCGTAGGAGAAGATGCGTCCCGTGTCGGACCCGTGGTCGAAACCGGCAAACAGCGGCAGCACCGTCAGCCCCCGGAACACGTTGGCCAGGTTGCCCCGAATCATGCTGGCCAGGCGATTGGCTTTGCCTTCCAGCGATAGCAGCGTGCCTTCGACCTTTTCGTAGTGCTCCAACTCGACCTGCAGGAGTTTCACGATCTCCAGCGCTACCCCCGCCGACCCGGCGATCCCGACGGCACAGAATTCGTCGGGGGCAAACACCTTGTCCATATCGCGCCGGGCGATCATGGTGCCCATCGTGGCGCGCCGGTCCCCCGCGACGATGACGCCACCGGTGAACGTCAGGGCGACGATGGTGGTGCCGTGCGGCACGAGCAGCCCAGGTATGGCGTCAGGTCCCGTCGCAAGGTTCGCGCCTGCGGGCAGCAGGTGCGGGGCATGAGCAGCAACGAAATCAGCGAACGACGTCCCGCCGACCTCACGGAACGCTGCCGAAAGGCCGCCATCACTGCCGGCTCGGCCTGCGCTCATTCGCCGCCCTTCTGCACGAACGAGTGGACGAAGTCTTGCGCGTTGGTTTCTAAGACGCCATCGATCTCGTCGAGCAGGGCGTCGGTTTCTTCGTCGCGTGCCTTCTCGGTGGCTGACGCCGCAGCCGGCGGGGCCGCTGGTGGGGCAGGCTCGGGCTCTTCGTCACGCCTGCGCTGGATGTGCTCTTGACCGGCCATGTGTTCCTCAGATCTCGTGGTGGAAAACAAACGACGAGCAAGCAACCAATCCTATCGGGCTTGGCTTTTCAGAGAGTTCAGAAACTCTTCGATGCCTTCACTGCCGTCGAACAGGGCTTCGGTTTGGGCCTTTGTAGCCTGCAGAGGCTCGGGGAGGCTGACTCGCGACACCCCTGCGCTGGGACGCGAAAACACCACGGAATCCCACGAGGCCGCACGGACGGAGTCGCCGAAGCGTCGGACGCACTCCCCTCTGAACCAGGCGCGCGTGTCGGTCGGGGCTTGGGTGACCGCTTCGTTCACGGACGCTTGGTCGACCAGGGAGCGCAAGCGTCCGGCGGCGCGCATCCGCAACGCCAAGCCACGGGTGGGATCGATGTCGCTGTACTGGATGTCGATCAACGCCAGCCGAGGGTCATCCCAGGTCAGGGAGTCACGGTCGCGATACGCCTGGAGGAGTTTCAATTTCGCCACCCAGTCCACACGGTCGGCGGCCAACATCGGGTCCACCCGAAGGTCGTTGACCAACTCGGCCCATAGGTCGAGCACCTGATCGGTGTCTTCGTCTCGCTCCCAGCCGCGGGCACCCGATGCGTATGCCGACCGGGCAGCCGCGAGGTAGGCCTCAAGGATGTCGAGCCCGCTCATCGCGCGGCCATCGGTCGTCTCGACGGTCGCCTTCAGGCTGAGGTCGCGTGAGATGACCCTGCTCGCCTGGACGGGGCGTCTCAGCATGATGGCCGGGGCACGTCCACCCTCGATCAGTCGCAGCACCAGGCTGGTGGTGCCGATCTTGAGCAACCCGCCGACGTCGGCCAAGGTGGCATCGCCGGTGATCAAGTGCAGCCGTCGGAACTTCGTCGCGGTGGCGTGCGGCTCGTCCCGCGTGTTGACCAGGGGGCGGCGCAGCGTCGTCTCAAGACCTACTTCGGTCTCGATGTAGTCGGCCCGCGCGGAAATCTGAAAACCGGAGTCTTGCGAGAGTTCGCCGAGGCCCACACGGCCAGCCCCGCAGATCAGTGGCCGCGCCACCAGGAACGGAAGTAACCCGGTCACCACGTCGCCGAACGGCACCGCTCGGTCGAGCAGATAGTTGTCGTGGGTGCCGTAGGAGGCGCCCTTGCCATCGACGTTGTTCTTGTAGAGGCGAATCTCACCCGCCGCGCCCTCGGGGTCCAGCAGGCCGGCCGAGGCGTGGGCGGCTCGCTGCATCACGACCTCGCCGGCGCGGTCGAAGCGCACGGCGTCTAGCGGTGAGGTGACCTCGGGTGAGGAGTATTCAGGGTGGGCGTGATCGACATACAGCCGAGCACCGTTGGACAGCACCGAGTTGGCCAACGTGGGGTCGTCCACGTCGGTGAGTTGGCTACTGTCGGCCAACTCACGAGCCATCTCATACCCTCGGGCATCGCGAAGGGGTGCTTCGTCGGCATAGTCCCAGCCCGAGCCTTGCGGCAACGCGGCGCTCGGCCCGGCGCTGTTCACATACCCCCGCACGACGATTCCGGACAACTGGATGGGGTCAGCCAGACGATCGCTCGGCAGGGTGATGCCGTATTCGGTCTCGACTCCCACCACCCGGCGAACAGTCATCTCGTGCGCTCATTGGATCGGCCCGCTGATGCGCCGCTGCCCCGTTGTTCGGTCACAAATACTGACCTGGCGTGCCGGTGTCGACGCTGCGACCGGGGGCCACCCCGTCCTTACCCGCGACGAGGGTGCGGATATAGACGATGCGCTCGCCCTTCTTGCCGGAGATGCGCGCCCAGTCGTCGGGGTTGGTGGTGTTGGGCAGGTCCTCGTTCTCCTTGAACTCGTCGACACAAGCGGCCAGCAGGTGCTCGACCCGCAGTCCGTGTGAGTTCGAGGTCAGAAAGTCCTTGATCGCTCGCTTCTTGGCGCGGTCCACGATGTTGTGGATCATCGCGCCCGAGTTGAAGTCCTTGAAGTACAAAATCTCTTTATCACCGCCGGCGTAGGTGACCTCGAGGAACTTATTCTCCTCGATCGGCGAGTACATCCGCTCGACGCTGGCCGCGATCATCGCCTCGACGGTGGCATCTCGGTCGCCGCCGTGAGCCGTCAGATCGTCGCTGTGCAGCGGCACGTCGTGGGTGAGGTACTTGCTGAAGATGTCGCGGGCGCTCTCGGCGTCGGGGCGCTCAATCTTGATCTTGACGTCCAACCGGCCTGGCCGCAGGATTGCCGGGTCGATCATGTCCTCACGGTTGGAGGCACCGATGACCACGACGTTATCGAGGCGCTCGACCCCGTCGATCTCGGCCAGCAGTTGCGGGACGATGGTCGTTTCGACGTCGGAGGAGATGCCTGATCCTCGGGTGCGGAACAGGGATTCCATCTCGTCGAAGAACACCACTACGGGGGTCCCGTCGCTCGACTTCTCGCGGGCCCGCTGAAAGATCGAGCGGATGTGGCGCTCGGTCTCTCCGACGTACTTGTTCAGCAACTCGGGGCCCTTGATGTTGAGGAAGTAACTCTGTGGCACCGCGCGGCCAGACTTCTCCGCGACCTTGCGGGCCAGCGAGGCGGCGACGGCCTTGGCGATCAGCGTCTTACCGCACCCGGGCGGGCCGTAGAGCAGCACTCCCTTGGGCGCTCGCAACTGGTGCTCGGCGTACAGATCGGGGTGCAGGAACGGCAGCTCCACCGCGTCCTGGATCTGCTCGATTTGACGGCCCAAACCGCCGATGTCTTCGTAACCGATGTCCGGCACGGCCTCAAGCACTAGCTCGCTGACGTCCGGTTGGGCGATCCGTTCGTAGACGAAGCCGTTGCGGCTATCCATCAACAACGAGTCACCAGCGCGGATGGGCTCGCCGGCAAGCGACCCGGCGATTCGGCATACGCGCTCGTCCTCTCCTCGCTGCAGGACCATGACCCGATCCTCGCCCAACTTGTCCTTGACCGTGACGATGTCCCCCGTCTGCTCGAAAGCTGCGATGCCCACGATGGACTGTGATTCGTTGAGCAGCACGTCGCGGCCGGGCACCAGCGCGGCATCGGGCACATCGCTGAACGCCGCCACCCGGGCCTTGCGGCCCCCCGCCAAGACGTCAAACAAGAACCCGGCGTCTTCGGGCAGGTCGTGGCGCTGCAGCACAACCCCGAACGTGAGTGGCGGGGACGAGACCCGGGCGAGGTCGTCACGCTGGGCCATCAAGCGCTCTTTGGCGTTAGTTAACGTTGCGGTGAGGCGTTCGTTGTTGGCACTGGACTCGGCCAATCGCTTTTGCAGGACGGCGACCTGGCGCTCCAGAGCACGGGCAGTAACTTCGGTCATCCCTCAACGCTACCTGGCACCTGCGACGTCGGGTGCTCGGCGGGGTCGTTCGTCGATGCCGGCGAGGCGGCCCCGGTAGCGACGTCAGCGGCGGCAACTACGTTGCGGCGAGTGCGACGCACCCGCTTGTCGGAGATGGGTCGCTCCCCCATGTCGTCGCTGGTCCACTCGGTTTGGGTGGCCAGCTGCTCTTCGTAATCCGGTCCGTAGGCGCCCGGTGCCGGTCGCTTCTTGACGCGGGGGGCTGCGGTTTCCGGGGCAAGGGTGCGTGTACTGATTAAAAATCCGGTGTGTCCGTGCATCCGGTGCTCCGGGCGCACCGATAGGCCCTCGAGGTGCCAGCCGCGCACCATCGACTCCCACGCGACGGGCTCGGTGAAGCCGCCGTGAGTGCGAGCACTCTCGGCAACTCGGGACAACTGGGTAGCTGTCGCGACGTAGCAGATCAGCAGTCCGCCGGGGGCAAGCGCCTCCGAGACGGCCTCTAAGCATTCCCAGGGCGCCAACATGTCGAGCACGACCCGGTCGATGCTGTGCGGTTCGACCACGTCAGGCAGCGACTCGACGAGGTCGCCTACCGTGATCTTCCAGGCCGGGTGGTCCATGCCGAAGAAGACGCGTCCGTTGGCGGCGGCAATGTCGGCAAAGTCTTCGCGGCGGTCGAAGGAGAACAACGTCCCGGTGTCGCCGACGGCCCGCAGCAACGACAAACTCAACGCCCCTGAGCCCACGCCCGCTTCGACAACGCGCGCGCCGGGGAAAATGTCGGCCATGGTGACGATCTGACCCGCGTCCTTGGGGTAGATGACCTGGGCCCCACGCGGCATCGACATCACGTAGTCGCTTAACAGCGGTCGCAACGCCAAGAACTCGGTGCCTGAGCTGTGTGACACCACCGAGCCATCGGGTGCGCCAATGAGATCGTCGTGGCGCAGGTGGCCGCGATGAGTGTGGAACTCCTTGCCCGCTTCCAACGTGATCGTATGCAGACGCCCCCGTGGGTCGGTCAGCTGCACTGGCTCTCCCACACGGAACGGGCCACGCCGTCGATCCGCGCCCGTTGCGTCGGCGGCGAGAGGCGAGGGCAGGGATTGCGTCACAGAGGGTAGCGAGTCATTCACGCAGGCGAGTGTAGGCGGGCGTTCACAGATCGTTAGCGAAAATGACGGCGCTGACCTGGCCGTCGGGGGTACGGATGGCCACGACCGGCGACTGCATGGTCTGCATCGAGGCCACTACCGCCAACGCGGTGTCGTTGCCTTGGCCCGGCAGGACCCAGCCGCGGGGTTGGCGCACGCAGATAGCCGATACGGGGGTGCTGGATCGCCCACCGGTAGGCACTGCAGCGAGTGCGGCCGGGTCGACGATGCCGATCGCTTCGCCGCGCTCTCCGGTGACGAGCCACAGTGGCGACTGACTCCAGGGCACCGATTCGACAGTCAAGGTGGCGGGTACGGGGGTAACGGGATGCCACACCGAGGACAGCGTGATGGCCTCAAAGCGTCGCCGGGAGCGTCCCGAACGCACGGCTTGGGTGGCTCCGCTCCACAGGAAGCCGCCGATGAGCACCACCCAGAGAAGCGTGTAAAGACTGGGTTGCTGGCCGTTGAAGAGCGGTAAAAGAACAGCGTAGGCGGCGAGCCCAACCACTAATGCGCGGCCCACCCATCCAGCCGCGAGCGTGCCGGTGCCTCGAGACCCGGTGGCCTTCCAGACGAGTGCTTCCAGCAGGAATCCACCGTCTAACGGCAACCCAGGCAGCAGATTGAAGATGGCCACGAAGGCGTTGGCGTAGGTGAAGGCGATGAGTAACAGCCCGACGATGGGACTTTCGAGGCTTTGCAGCGCCAGCCACCCAACGCCAGCCAAGGCGGCGTTAGCCATCGGCCCAGCGAAAGCGACAGCGGCTGCGGCACCCGGTTTGGTTTGCTCGCCGTGGTAGGCAGTGTGCCCGCCCCAGAAGTCCGCGACGATGCGTTGCACGGTGAAACCGCAGCGGCGTGCGGTGACGGCGTGGGCTGCCTCGTGGACCAAGACGGAGATCAGCAGTAGCACCGCGAAAAACGCCGCGACCCCGTAGGCACCGAGGCCGATCGCCGGCGCGATGGTGGCAACGGTGGGGCCGAACAGCACGGTAATAGCGAGGGCAACGAAAATCCACGAACGCCCGATATAGACCGGAACCCCCATCAGGGTGCCCATCTGCCAGCGCGAAGACTGACGCGCTGGTGAGGACATGAGCATCAGCGTACGTGGGCCTGTCGGTGCACCTTCATAGAGTGGGGCCCATGAGTCGAGCGTTGTCACCGAGTCGGGCTGCCGACTTCATGCAGTGCCCCTTGCTCTACCGCTTCCGGGTGGTCGACACGTTGCCTGAGCCGCCGAGCCTGGCCGCCGCTCGCGGCACGCTGGTGCACTCGGTGCTGGAGGCATTGTTTGATCTTCCGGCGGCCGAGCGCACCACCTCAGCGGCCGTCGACCTGCTGCCGTCTCGGTGGGAGGAGATGGTTACCGCCGAGCCCGAGCTCGCGTCCTTGGTGCCCGATGATGACGAAGACTTCGCGGCGATGTTCACCGAGGCCGAGAAGTTGCTGCACAAGTGGTTCACCCTCGAGGATCCGGTGCATTTGGAACCCGCAGAGCGCGAGATGTACGTCGAAACCGACATCGACGGCCTGACGCTGCGGGGGTATGTCGACCGGTTGGATGTGGCCCCCGACGGTCGAATGCGGGTGGTCGACTACAAGACGGGCCGTTCGCCGTCGGAGTTGTTCGAGGGCAAAGCGCTATTCCAAATGAAGTTCTACGCGCTGGTGTTGTGGCGGACACGCGGCGTGGTGCCGACCCTGCTTCAGTTGGTCTATCTACGAGACGGGCAGATTTTGCGTTACGAGCCGAGCGAGCAGGACCTGCTGGCCACCGAGCGCAAGATCAAAGCGCTGTGGGCGGCGATCGAGCGGGCGGCGACGACGGGTGACTGGCGACCGCGCAAAGGCCGACTCTGCGATTGGTGCAACCACCAAGCCGTATGCCCCGAGTTCGGGGGCACTCCCCCAGAGTTGCCGCCCGATGCGATGAGCCGCGCCTTGGACCCTCGGCGCAGTGGGACCGCGCCGTCAGTCGCCGTTGAAGAGCCCGCGTAGACCGTCGAGGTCTAACCCTTCGAGGGTCGACACACGCGTGCCGCCCACCGAGGGATCGACCTCGACCATGTGCGCCACGACCAAGGTGGCCGCACCGGAGGCAATGGCGGAGCGGGCGCCGGTGGGTGAGTCTTCGATCGCCACGCATTCATGGGCCTGCACCCCGAGGCGCTGGGCGGCGAGCAGGTACGGCTCCGGGTCGGGCTTGCCTGCGCCCACCTGATCGCCGGTCACCACAATGTCGAAGGTGCCTTCGTCGAAGGCCTCCACCAGCACCGTGGCCAGTGGCTGCCAGGACATCGTGACCAACGCCATCGGGACGCCAGCCTCACGCAACTCGGCGATCAGCTCGCGTGCCCCCGGGCGCCACGGCATACGGGTTTGAACTCGCTTGATCACACGATTCAGCAGGGTGTCCACGATGGTCTCCGGTGATCCGGTCAACGGTGTGGTCGCTAGGAGCACCGCAGCGGAGCGGTTCAGGTCACTGCCGATCAGCTCCAGGCCCTGCTCGTGGCTCCAGGTGCCGCCCGCCTCTTCGACGAGCGAGGTTTCCTCGGCCATCCAGTAAGGCTCGGTGTCGATGATCGTTCCATCCATATCCCACAGCACGGCTGCGGGGAACGAGGGCGAAGTCATTCCGCAGACTGTAGTCGGCAACCGTAGGGTGGCACCGAACAACACCGATGGAACGCAGAAGGAGGTCGCATGATCGAGCTGGAGGCTGTTGAGTCACTGAACGATCCGATCGTCATCGCAGCCTTTGAGGGATGGAACGACGCCGGGGGGTGCGCGACCGGGGTGATCGAGCATTTGGCGTCCGTCTGGAATGCGGAATTGATCGCGGCGATGGACCCCGAGGACTACTACGACTTCCAGGTCAACCGGCCCAAGATCACCGTGGTCGACGGCAAGCGGTCCATCGAGTGGCCGACCACTCGCGTGATGTTGATCCGTGACTCGCCGGTCGGCCGCGACATCGTCTTGATCTTGGGCATCGAACCGTCAGTGCGTTGGCGGTCCTACAGTGCGGAGATTCTGGCCTTCGCCGTGCACCATGACGCCACGATGCTGATCACCCTCGGCGGGTTACTGGCCGACGTGCCGCACACTCGACCCATCCCGGTCGGCGTCACGTCCGAAGACGCGGGGCTGCGCGAACTGAGCGACGACATCGAGCGCAGCACGTACGAAGGCCCCTGTGGCATCGTCGGCATCTTGCACGATCAAGCACAGCAGATAGCGATACCGAGCATGTCGTGTTGGGCGGCCGTGCCGCACTATGCCGGTGGCGCTCCCTCCCCCAAGGCGTCACTGGCTCTGCTAGGCCGTCTCGAAGATGTGCTGTCGTGCGTCATCGACGACACCGAGTTGGTGGAGCAGGCCCGTGCCTGGGAGCGCGGCGTCGATGAACTAGCCGAGTCCGACGACGAGGTCCGTGACTACGTCTCGTCCCTCGAAGAGGCGCAAGACACGGCCGACCTTCCCGAGGCCAGCGGCGACGCGATCGCCAAGGAGTTTGAGCGCTACTTGCAGCGCCGCGACGACAGCGGCCCAGCGGGTACGTGAGCAGCCTGCGATGTCGTCCAGGGCCGCGTGTCGATGCATCGCCCTCGGTCGAAAAGTTCGCCTCGCACGGCGAGCATCTGGGTCTAGGGCGATGCAACGGCCGGTGGGGAGCTACCGGGTTCCAGCAGGGGTATGCCGAGCAGCGCTTCGATAGCCCGGGGCACCAGCGGGGAGCAAGGCTGCGTTGAGGTCGAGGCGGCCCACTCATCACCGACGGCGATCGCGCCAGCGCCGTCGAGGTCGTCGGCCAACCGCTCCCGAAGCGTCGTAACGGCGTCCTCGTCGGCCTGGGTGGGGGTCAGCGCGGCGTCGACCGTCGCGGCCGCAGCACGCCATGTGCTGAGCCGTTCGGTGGCCGTGGTCAGCAGATCAGCGCTGTACGTCCACGCCGTCCGGTAGTGCTCGGCCACCAGGACCAAGCGGATGGCCATCGGGTCGACACCGTCGGCGCGCAGTTTCGAGACCAACACCAGGTTGCCCTTGGATTTGCTCATCTTTTCGCCGTCGAGGCCGACCATCGCCTGGTGCACGTAGACCTGCGCAAAGGGCCGACGACCGGTGAGCGACACGGCTTGGACCGCGCTCATTTCGTGGTGCGGGAAGATCAGATCGTCGCCACCACCTTGGATCGTGAAGCCCATTCCGAGGTAGCGCAGTGCGATCGTCGAACATTCGATGTGCCAGCCGGGGCGACCATCGCTCAACTCGCCGCCGGGCCACGACGGCTCACCGTCACGCTCAGCACGCCAGAGCAACGGGTCCAGAGCATCCCGCTTGCCTTCGCGCGCCGGATCGCCGCCGCGATCGGCAAAGACGTCGAGCATCTGCTCCCGCGTCCACCCAGAGACGGCACCAAAGCGAGCCGTTTGCGATAGATCCAGATAAATGTCACCGTCGAGGGAGTAGGCCTGGTGCGTTGCCAGCAACTGTTCGACCGCAGAGACGTCGTCCGGGATGCCCTCGACTGCGCCGATGTAGTGCTGCGGTGGAAGCACCTTGAGGGCCTGCATGTCCTCGAAGAACAACTGGATCTGTTGGGCGGCGAGGTCTTGCCAGGTGATGCCATCACGCTGCGCACGCTCCAGCAGCGGCTCGTCGACATCGGTGACGTTCTGCACGTAGGTCACCGATAAGCCGGCATCGCGCAGCACGCGAATCAGCAGGTCAAACGTGACGTAGGTGGCGGCGTGACCAAGGTGCGTGGCGTCATACGGAGTGATGCCGCAGACGTAGATCCCGACGGTGCCGTTCTCGGGATGGACGCGCTGCTCGGCGCGAGATGGCGTGTCGTAAACCCGCAGCGGGCCGCCACTGCCGGGCAGACGGGGCACTGACGTCGCAGACCAAACTTTCACATCGCTCAGCGTATCGGCTGAGCCGCAAACGCTGCACCAGCAGTGGTCTGCACCGACGCAGCCTTCACCAGAGGGGCCACGGCAGCGGGTAGCGGCCAAACGGCACGTCGGGGAACTCCCCCGCCTCCAGCAGGTCTTCCACCCGATGGCGCAGCGCGGTCATCTCTGAGCCCGACAGCAGCGACTCCAGCCCCGTGTCAGCATCTTCACGCAGACGATCGAGCAACACCTCGAGTCGAGCAACATCCGCAACGGGCAACTCCTCGCCTGCCCACCCCCACAGCACGGTCCGTAGTTTGGGCTCCACGTGACCGATCAGCCCGTGGTCGAACGCCCAGACGCGCCCCGCAGCGTCGACCGCGATGTGCGCAGCTTTACGGTCGGCGTTGTTCAGCACGACGTCGAGCACGGCTAGCGAGGCCAGCGTCTCGTCGTCGCGGTGCACCACGCTCAGGGGTTGCCCGCGGTGGTCTTCGGCCTCCAGCACGCTGAGCCACCCGGCCGGCAGCGCCCCTGCCGCGATGACGTCCATCAACCCGGAAGCAGGAAGGGCGGCGATGTCGTCCGGGACCTCTTGCCAGATCTGCACGGACCCCATTCCCAGCGGTCCGTCGCGCAAGATCGTCTTCGGCACGAGACCCCAGCCGCCAAGTTCGCTAATGACGTATGCCGCCACTTCCCGGTACGCCAGGGTGCGGTCGGGGAAATCGGGCAAGGGCCGTTCGCCTTTGATGGGTTTGTAGACCGCGCGGTGCTCCGACGGCTCGTCGTCCACGATGAACTGCACCCGCAGCGTCACGTTGGAGGCTTCGGTCAGTGCGCCCTCAATGTGCAACGGCGCAGACTCAATGTCGACGTCGGGCAGGCTCACCGCCGATAACCGTTGGCCCTCGGGCAAATATGGCCACTGGGGTCCAACGGCCCGCCACAGAACGGACAGTTTGGCCGACCACCGGTCATCGAGTCTTCACAACGGGCAGCGAATCCGCGCGCCATCCCCACCGGCAAGGCGACGCGGATGCTTTGCAGACCGATCGGGTCGGCATCCAAAGGCTCGGCGGCCTCGTTGGGGTCGTCATCGTCGTCGTCTTCATCGGCGGGTTCGCGGTCGCTGGCTTCGATATTGACGCGCCGGGTGTTTTCGTCCCACGCGAGCGTGAGTTGACGTGCCCGAAAGTCTTCCTCGATCGGGGTCTGCAGTGGGGCGCGGTCGTGCATGATCGCCTCGTCGGGGTGGTCAGCGACCGCCCCCGCCATCTCGTTGAGCAACTCGGTGAGACTTTCACCGAGGAGGCGGACCTGCTCTTTCTCCAGGGACACCGTCATCACCTGCGCACCCTTGACGGCTTGCACGAAGAAGGTGCGCTGGCCGGCGGGCCCAACTGAATCGGCGACAAAGCGATCCGGGGGGTCGAAATCGATCACAGGCATTGCATCAGCCTATCCGCCACCGCAGATCAGGAATGTCCCGCTCCCCCGCCGACCTGGCTTTCTTCGGCCCCGGCCTCGGCTGCTGCTTTGGCTTGCCCGGTGAGGTCGATGGGCTCGGCGCCGGTGTCGTTGGTGCGAAGCAGGAAGGGCTGAGCGCTGGTGTATCGAATGATGCTTAGCGATGACGGGTCGGCGACGATCCGCTGGAAGTTGTCCAACGTGGTGCCTGCAGCGTCGGCCAGAATGGACTTGATGACGTCGCCGTGGCTCACGGCCAGCCAGATTGCTCCAGGGCCGTGCTCGGCCTCGATGGCGGCGTCGAAGGCGCGGATGGCTGAGACTGCACGCTCTTGCATGTGCGTCATCGACTCGGACTCGAAGGTGTCACTCTGCGGGAAGTGCACGGTGCTCGGGGACTTTTGGACGTCTTTCCACAGCGGCTCAGCCGCCAGCTCTTTCAGCGGCCGACCGGTCCACGATCCGTAACGGCATTCGCCGATGTTGTCCTCGGTGGTGACCTCTGGCGGCGATTGCAGGCGGGAAAGAGCGATTCTGGCGGTCTCTTGGCAGCGCTGCAGGGGGCTGACCATCGCGCCGACGATGGGCACGCCAACGAGCCTGGTGGACACTCGCTGCGCCTGCTCCCGGCCCTTATCGTCCAGACCCAATCCAGGCGTCCAACCGGCAAGGATGCCGTCGGCGTTGGCTTGAGTGCGCCCGTGACGGAGCAGCAACATGATGGCCATCGAGTACGTCCTTTGGTGAATCTTCGGAGCGATTGAATTCGTGCAATGAGTGGAACTACTGAAGGCGAGAGGCTGCCTCGACGGCCGCCTCCAACGCCTCCATTCTGGCTCCCAGGTCTTCTCCCCACGGTGCCAGGGTCAACGTGGTCACCCCGGCGTCGGCATACCGTTGCATGCGCTCGTGCAGGCGAGGGGGCGGGCCAATCAGGGAGGTGTCGTCAACGAACTGGGTCGGCACTGCGGCGGCCGCCTCACGCCACTGCTTGTCGAGGTAGAGGTCTTGGACCTTCTTGGCTTCGTCGCCATACCCCATCCGTCCCGCGAGCGCGTTGTAGAAGTTGTGCTCACGCGAGCCCATACCGCCGACGTACAACGCCGCGTAGGGAGCGATCGTCGCTGCACACCGTTCGACGTCCGGACCGACTGCCACTGGCACGGTGGTGTCCATCTCAAACGGGACAGCATCACCACCATCGCCGGGTATGCGGCGTGCCCGGCCTCGTTCGACAGCTTCGCGTTGTTCGTGGAGATAGTCGGGCGAGGAGAAGACCCCGAGCCAACCGTCACCGATCTCGCCGGCCAGCTCAAGGTTCTTGGGCCCGACGGCGGCTAGGTAGATGGGTACCGCTCGTCGGGGAGCGGCGACGTTGAGCCGCAGGCTTTTCCCGGCCCCATCCGGCAGCGGCAACGTGAAGTGCTTGCCTTCGTAGGCGACCGGTCGACGGTTCAGTCCCATCCGCACGATCTCCACGTATTCGCGGGTGCGGCCCAACGGCGCTGCGAAGGGGACGCCGTGCCAACCTTCGGAGACTTGTGGCCCACTGACACCGAGGCCCAAACGGAAGCGCCCGCCCGACAAGTTGTCGAGGCTGGCCGCCGTCATGGCGGTCATCGCCGGGGTGCGACCGGGGATCTGGAACACGCCCGCACCGAGGTTGATGCGGGTGGTGCGTGACCCGATCCAAGCCAGCACGGTGGCTGCGTCGGGGCCATAGGCCTCCGAGACCCACACGACGTCGACTCCCAAGGCCTCCGCCCTGTGGGCTAGTGCCAGGTTGTCGTCGTCGCGGCTGCCGCCTTGGCCCCAGAAGCCGCAGCTAAGCCCTAACTTCATGAACTCGCTCGGAGCGACGACCCGTCGGCTGAGGCGTTGTTCTCCTCGTCATCGCCGTTGTCTTCGTCCAAGTTCTCTACGTCGACGCCGTCGTGGTCTTCGGCGTCGAGATCGTCCTCGTCATAGTCGTCGTCTTCCCGGTCGTCATCGTCCCCATCCTCGTCATCGTCGTCTTCGCGGTAGACGTCGAGCGGGGTGACCTCGCCGTAAACTTCCAACAGGGCGTCGTCATAGTCGACGAATGCGTTGGCGATCCGCTGGTAGGCGGCGATGAGTTTGGGGTCGTCCTTGTCCGGGCTGTCGGCTGCCATATCGAGGTGACTCTCGAGGGCTGCCACCAAGTCTCGTAGCGCCGCGCGCGGGTTGGAAGTCATACCCCTGACCGTATCTCGGATCGTCCGTTTGCGGCACCGATATTCTGAGGTGCTCGGCTGCGCTGGACATGAGCACGCCGATGTCGCACGATCGTTCTGCCATGGTTGAGTACGAGTACCGCACGGTGACCTTCACCCGCGACGACAGCCGCTCTTACGTGCGTGCTGTGCTGACCGAGCAGGCCGAGCACGGGCACTGGGAGTTGCACCGGGTCCGCGTCTACTTCGGTGGCAAGCGGCTCGCCTCGATGCGCCGCAAAATCATCCGCGTCCAACGCACTGCTTGACCCTTTCGCTGGCGCCATCCATCACCGGCATTCTTCGCCAACGGGGACGGCCGGTGTCGGTTGTCTCGCCGACAGGCCCGTCCACATCGGCCACAGGGTGCACGTGCGCTCAGGAGCCGCTCACGGCGGGCGTGTCGTCGGCATACCTGAGCAGGCGCGCGGTTAGCAGTCGGCGATGAGTCGCTGCAGCACCCGGGTCCCAAACTCCAAAGCATCGACCGGCACCCGCTCGTCGATTCCGTGGAACATAGCCACGAAGTCGAGGTCTTCGGGCAGGCGCAGCGGAGCAAACCCGTAGCCGGTGATGCCGAGGCGTGAGAGGTGCTTGTTGTCGGTGCCGCCGGAAAGGCAGTACGGCAACACGTGGGCACCCGGGTCTTCTTTGAGCAACGCATGCTTCATCGACTCCACCAGGTCGGCCTCAAACGGAGCCTCCAGGGCCACGTCCTTGTGCACGATCTCGACGTCAACGAACTCTCCGGCGAGCCGGTCGATCGTGTCCATCAAGTCATCGCCGTGACCGGGCAGGAAGCGGCAATCGAGCGAGGCGGTGGCGGTCTGCGGGATCACGTTGTGCTTGTAGCCCGAATCCAACATCGTGAAGTTCGAGGTGTCAGCCAAGGTCGCCTCGACGAACGGCCGCGCCCCGCCGAGCATCGCCAAGAATTCTTCGGGGTTCTCGCGATCCAGGGCTTTGCCGGTGATCCCCGCGACGTCGTCGAAAAGTTGACCGACCGAGGCGATGTAGGTGCGCGGCCAGTGGTGCGCGTTGATCCGGGCGATCGCCTCAGCTAAGCGGGCCACCGCGTTTTCACTGTTCGGGACCGACCCGTGACCAGCGCGTCCGTGGGCGCGCAGCCGCAGCCACGCGATGCCCTTCTCGGCGGTCTGCAGCAGGTAGGCCCGGGTCGCCGCGCCCGTTGCGGCGTCCGGCAGCGTGACCGAAAACCCGCCAACTTCGCTGATGGCCTCGGTGCATCCGTCAAACCACTCGGGGTGGTTCTTCACCACGTGGCCGGCCCCTTTGACTCCCCCGGCTTCTTCGTCGGCAAAGAACGCCCAGACGATGTCCCTTGGGGGTTTCTCGCCGCTGCGCGCTAGCGAGCGCAGATTGGCCAACAGCATGGCGTCCATGTCCTTCATGTCGACGGCACCGCGCCCCCAGATGCAGCCATCGCGCTCTTCGGCCCCGAACGGGTCGACCTGCCAGTCGCTGGCTTGCGCCGGGACGACGTCGAGGTGGCCGTGCAGCACCAGCCCGGGTCGCGACGAATCGCGACCTTCGGTGCGCACCACCACGCTGGCTCGGCCCTTTTCGGACTCCGTGATCTGTGGGTCCAGACCGACTTCGGTCAGTAACCCCATGACGTACTCGGCGGCCGCCCGCTCGCCTGGACCGTCGGCCTCGCCGTAGTTGCTGGTGTCGATCTGGATCAGCTCGCGACAGATCTTCACGACCTCGTCGACAGGAGCAGGGACTTGGGTGCTATCGGAATCAGCCACGTATGCAGGTTAACCGGCTCCGCCTCAGCCGTCTCGATCTGGCTGCTCTCGTAGGGTCGCGCCATGGTCGAGCCGCCCGTTAGGTCAGGGATTCCTCGGTGAAGACGCGGTAGCCCAAGCCCGGGACGTAGCCGTGGATCTCTCGCGTATCGAGAACACTGACGTAGGTGAGGATCTCGCGGCTCACGGTTTGTCCGGGCACGAGGATCGGGAAGCCGGGCGGGTATGGCGTGACGAAGGTCGCCGAGACCACATCGCGCCCCGCATCGAGTCGTGCCCTGGCCGCTTCCCCACTGAGGTATTCACACGTTCGCTCGTCGTAAGCCATGAAGAACGCCTCACGCAGGTTGCCTTCGGGCGTGTCACCGTCGGGGTCGCCGCGAAAGCGGGGGTGGAAACTCGAGAAGTCCGGCAGCGATGGTTTGCCCTGCGCGTCCTTAACCTTGCGCTTGTGCGCGCGCAGGTCCATCGGGCCCATGCGGTCGACTTCGTCGTCGATCTGTTGCGCGAGTTTGAGGAGCACCTCCACCAGGTAGGCCACGGAACTGTTCGTGGTCCCGATGTTAGTCATGAACAAGACGGTGTTGCGCGAGGTTTTGTTGACCTGGATCCCGTGCCCGCGCATGAGGTACTCGTGCTTGAAGGTGTCGCCGTCGACCCCGGTGTTGGCGATGCAGATGGTGACGCGGCTGGGGTCTAGAACGAACTCGTCGTGCTCCCACCGCTGCTGCGGCAACAGGGTGGAGTCCTCTAGGTCGGGATCATCTTCACCCGCGCTTCGATACTGCTCGGGAATCAAGTCCGCCCCCGTCAGCACCCGGAACCAGCGGCGCAGCAACGGGTGAGAGGTGATCACGCGGCGCAGCATCTTCGCGGACTCGACCTGTTGCTGGACGAGTTTGAAACCCTCGAGCTCGACTTGGCGCCGTCCGACATCCAGGGAAGCCAGGATCTGATAGTTCGGCGAGGTGGAGGTGTGCGTCATATACGCCTCCCGGAACGCTTCCTCGTTGCGCGAGCCGAACTGGTCGTCGAAGACGTGAATCATCGAGCCTTGACGCAGCGCCGTGAGCGTCTTGTGCGTCGACTGCGTCGCATACACACGCAGGCATGCCTGGTCGGGGTCTGGCAGCAGCCTCGTGCGCAACCAGGTTTCGTCGTCGGCCCCCGCCAACTCCGTTTGTTGCGCTTCGAAACGCTCTCGGTATGCCGGGTCTCGGTAGCGCTGGCGCAGGCGCCCAGCCGTGTCCATGGCGGTGCGACGGCGGTAGGTCGGGTGGAACGCGGCGAAGGCGAACCACGCCTCATCCCATAAGAAGACGAGGTCCGGCTTGATCGCCAGGCATTCCTCTATGACGCGCTCGACGTCGGACACGATGCCGTCGAAGGTGCAGTTGGTCAGCGCCAACATCTTCACTTCGTCCAACCGGCCCGCGCGGCGGTAGGCCAGGAGTTGGGACTTGATCGACTCCAGGGGCACCGCGCCGTACATGGAAAATTCGTCGAGCGGGTAGGCGTCGAGGTAGTTCGTCTGAGCGCCGGCCAGCATCAGCGCGTAGTGATGCGACTTGTGGCAGTCTCGGTCCACCAACACGATGTCGCCGGGAGTCACGAGGGACTGCACGACGATCTTGTTGGCGGTCGAGGTGCCGTTGGTAACGAAGTAGGTGCGGTGCGACCCGAAGGCGCGCGAGGCCAGTTCTTGCGCCTTCTTGATCGGGCCGATGGGGTCCAGCAGAGAATCCAGCCCACCCGAGGTGGATGAGGTCTCGGCCATGAAGATGTTCATCCCGTAGAACTCGACCATGTCGGCCACCCACGGTGAACCGACGATGGACTTGCCGCGCGAGATCGGCAGCGCGTGGAAGACCCCGGTGGGTTCACGACTGTATTTGCGCAGGGCGCTGAAGAAAGGGGTCTCATAGCGCTCGCCGATGCCCCGAAGGATCGACACGTGCAACTCCACCGGGTCTTGGCGCAAGAACACCCGACGAAATCCTTGGAAGGCGTCACTGGCGATGGCTTCCAGGGCCACGTGGCCGACGAGGTAGAGGTCTAGTTCTGGACGAAGGTCGTGGATGCTGTTGGTAAGCAGTTCGATGCGCTCAGCGGCCGTCATACCGTCTGAATTTCGGTCTAGAGCGGGCACCAGGTGCAGGATCGAGGAGAGGTCGATGTCGTCTCGCAGTCGTGAGCGCACCTCGAACGAGGGCCGGATCAACACGGCTTGCACGTTGGAGTTGACGGCGACCGCGATGAGCGCGTCTTCCAAACTGGGGACAAAGATCAGTTCGTAATCGAAGGCGTCGTCGCGATGTCGCTGGCGACCCAGTTGGGCGGCGAGCGACTCATCGGGGGTCATGCGGTCGGCGACGACCAGGACCTCGAAACTCGGTCGGACTGGCTCGCGGGAAGAGGCATCCTGCACGATGTTTTGTGCGATCGATTGCGCCGCCTCAGCCAGTTGCGTGAAGTTATGGGACCGCACCAGGTCGCGCAACTCTTCGACGCGTGTTGAGCCAGGATTTGCCCAGTAGGTTTCTAACGGAGCGACCTGATCCAGCATCTCACCAACGTGATTTATATCGTCGCGACTGACACGCGACGAGCGAGCCACCTCGGCCAAGCGCCGTGATGCGTCGGCGACCGATCCCCAGGCGTCCAGCCGCACCCGTCGAATGCTGTGCTGAGTGCCGGAGCCATGGTTGGAAGCAGGTACGTCGTCTGTCGATGCCGTTGCGGCCATAAGCTCTCCATCACAAGAGTGGCCGGAGGGTGTGAATGGCCCACCGGCGGCTACAGAAGCCAGTGCTATTTTCGCAGGTCGAGCCCTTTCGGCCAAGACTCTGGAGTGTGTTTTCTGTTGGCTGTCGTTGTGCCTTGGGAAGACCTCGTACTTATGACATCGGTCTGTCAGACCCCGATGCCACACTCAATATCGCACAGCCAACCTCAATGCCTGTGAAGGCAGGCACCGTCTCGATAGGGTGAAGTCATGCGGAGTGTCGAACTATTTGCAGGAGGTGGGGGCTTAGCGCTCGGCGCACACCTTGCAGGTTTCTCTACCGAGATCGTGTCGGAGTGGGACCGTTGGTCTTGCGACACGTTGCGCGAGAACAGAGTGGCGGGGCACCCTCTTTCGGTCGGCATCGACATACACGAGGGAGATGTCCGCAGCATTGACTGGGCGCAGGTCCCCGACGGGGTTGATCTCGTGAGTGGCGGACCTCCATGCCAGCCGTTCAGCGCAGGTGGCAAGGGTCGAGCCGCTGATGATCCTCGCGACATGTTCCCCGCCACGGTCGAAGTCATCCGAGAACTGCGCCCGCGCGCCTTTGTCGTGGAAAACGTTAGGGGGCTAACGCGATCAGCCTTCTCCGACTACTACTCGTATATTCAATTACGTCTCGCGCACCCAGAGATCACCAGTGTGAAGGCAGAGGCGTGGGGCGACCACTTTGCTCGGCTGCAGGCCGAACACACATCAGTTCGATCTGACTTGCAATACAAGGTGTTGCCGACCCTTGTGAACGCGGCGAACTATGGTGTGCCTCAGCAGCGCTGGAGAGTTTTCTTCGTCGGCTTCCGCAACGATGTCCGAGCGGAATGGTCGTTCCCCGAAGCGACGCATTCAGCCGCCGCATTGCGAGCATCACAAGACGACGGCTCCTACTGGGATCGACACGGAGTGCCAACGAGGCACCGCCTCCAACGGAGTCGCCAGCTATCGCTTCCCTGGGAAGACACGAAGCCTTGGCGAACAGTACGTGATGGCCTTAAGGGTCTGCCGGAGCCGACCGAAGATGGCAGCAGACAGTTTCTCAATCACGCCTTGCAATCGGGTGCTCGCTCCTACCCCGGACACACAGGCTCGTATATCGACCTGCCGGCTAAGGCGTTGAAGGCAGGTGTCCATGGTGTTCCCGGCGGGGAGAATATGCTCCTTGACGTTGATCAGTCAGTTCGTTACTTCACCGTCCGCGAAGCGGCCCGACTCCAGACCTTTCCCGACCGGTATCGACTACACGGTCCGTGGAGCGAGGCGATGAGGCAACTCGGGAATGCGGTGCCCGTGCTGCTAGCCGAAATCGTCACCGCCTCCGTTCGGGAGCACTTGGAGTATGCAGCGCTGCGCGAGACCGTCGACCGCCCGATCTCACGCCCTAAGACGGCTACCGCGTGAGCGTGCCGTTCAATTCCCCTTGACATGACCAACCTGGCCCAGTCGATCGTTTCCCGCATGATGGACTCCGAGTCCACGCCGTTGGACGCTGTGCCCAAGTTCAACGGGGCCGGGCTTTACGCGATCTATTACAACGGTCCGTTCCCCTGCTACGCGGATCTCGCTACGGCTAACGCGAACGGCTGGCGCGAACCGATCTACGTCGGCAAGGCGGTGCCCCAGGGCGGTCGGCGGGGGTTAGAGGTCACGGCCCACACGCACACGCGAACTCTGTCCAACCGGGTCCAACAGCACGCCGCAACGGTGCGGCATACCGAGAACCTAGACATCAACGACTTCGTGACCCGCTGGCTTGTTGTCGATGACATCTGGATCCCACTCGGTGAGTCCGCCATGATTCGACGCCACCGACCCGTGTGGAACGCTGTAGTAGACGGCTTCGGAAACCATGACCCAGATCGAGGTCGCCATCAGGGCATGCGCACTCGGTGGGACACACTTCACCCTGGTCGCCCCTGGGCGCCGAACTTTCAACCCCGCCCGGAGACACCAGCACACATCGAGCAAGAAATCGTGGAGTACCTGAGGTCCAGGCTGTGAAAAAGGCTTAATGGACCCACCGACCAAAACGGCCTCAAACCCAACGTGTCCGGAGGGGGACTTGAACCCCCACGCCCATTAAGGGCACTAGCACCTCAAGCTAGCGCGTCTGCCATTCCGCCACCCGGACCCAGGTGACCCAGCGGATGACATCCACCGGGCAACGACGAGCAAGATTAGCACGCAGCGGCAGTACGGAAGCCCTTTGGACTTTACGGGTCCAGGCGCCAGTCCGGAGGTGGTGTCATCGCCAATGCCGTGTCGCCGATTTTGAATGATCGCACCGGCCCCGGCTTGGTCCGTGGCCCCTCGAATCGCACGGTGACCACGCCTGACCCGCTGCCCCAGACCCACCCCGGCCCGTGCTCGGAGTGCGTCACGTCTTCGCCGGTGAGCCACTCGTGCGGCGCCGGATCGTCTGAGGAAACGGGCACTGGCTCAGCTTCGGCGTGGGGCACGGGCACCGCCGACGACACATCTTGATGATCCGCAGCCACGGGAACGGCGAGCCAGGCATCCCCCGCGAGGTCGAGCTCTCCTTGCGCATGAGTCGTCAGACCACTGACCCCAACCCCCAGTAGCCGTAAACCGTCGGCCACGTCGATCGTCCCCAACAGCCGAATGGCCTCACGCGTAATCACCGCAGGGTCAGCGGTCGCAAACGGCAGCGACCCCGACCGAGTGACCGTGCGGAAGTCGTGCCACCGCGCCTTGATGGTGATGGTGCGAGCAAACCCGGTGCCTTCCCCCAGTCGGGCGGTCACCCGCGCCGCCAGGTGCTCGACTTCGGTAGCCAACGCGGCTGGGTCGGCAATATCGCTCGAAAACGTCTCCTCGTTCGAGATGCTCTTCGCCGCGCGCCCGGTGCTCACTTCGCGCTCGTCTTGGGCCCGGGCGAGCGCATACAAGCCGTTGCCGTGCGCGTTTCCGAAGATGGAGAGCAGATCGGGCGCAGACACCCGCGCGAGGTCGGCCACCGTCTCGACGCCAAACCCGCGCAGCGTCCGCGCGGTCGCCGGCCCCACACCCGAGATCGCGCGCACCGGCATCGGGTCCAACACCTCCCGTTCGGTACCTGGTGCAATCACCGTGACGCCGGCGGGCTTGTTGAGTTCGCTGCCGATCTTGGCCATCATCTTGCTGGCCGCCAGCCCCACAGAGGCGGTCAATCCGCCGGTTGCCTCACTGATCTGCGCCAACAGGGACGTGCCGAACTCCTGCGGGGTCATCGTCAACAACGGGTTGCGCTCGCCTGCCCCGGCAAGATCCAAAAACGCCTCGTCGACCGACACCTGCTCGATGACCGGGGTGACCTCGCGCAGCACCTCCATGACAACCTCAGAGCTGATCCGGTATGCCGAGAAGCGCCCCCGCAGGAACGCCGTTCCGGACGGGCAGCGACGACGTGCCTCTGCGGTCGGCATGGCCGACCGGGCCCCAAAGCGGCGTGCTTCGTATGAGGCAGTGGCCACCACTCCTCGCCCCCCGGTGCCCCCGACAACCACAGGTTTGCCTCGCAGCGACGGCTTGTCGCGCTGCTCGACGGCAGCGAAGAAGGCGTCCAAATCAACGTGCACGATGCTCGCGTCATGCCTGGTCACAGCAGGGTCTTCACGCACTCGGCCGCAGCGCCCAGAACATCACGGCACTGGCCGCGGCGACGTTGAGTGAATCGACCCCAGCAGCCATCGGTATGCGGACACTCAGGTCGGCAGCGTTGATCGCCCGCTGGGTGAGGCCGTCACCCTCGGTGCCGAGCATCAACGCCAAGCGATCGGGTGGCTCGGCGGCAAGGTCGTCCAGTGACACCGCGTCCTCGGCGAGGGCGCACGCTGCGACCACGAACCCGGCCTCGCTCAGCAGCCGCGCAGCAGACGTCGCACTGTCGATGCGGGTCCACGGCACCTGGAACACCGTGCCCATCGACACCCGGATAGAGCGACGGTACAGCGGGTCTGCGCACCGCTGCGTTACCAAGACGGCATCCACGGACAGCGCTGCCGCCGAGCGGAACACGGCGCCCACGTTGGTGTGATCCACCAGGTCTTCGAGCACGACCACGCGCTTGGCATCGGCAACGAGGGTGGCCGGTTCGAGCACAGGCGGGCGGTGCATGGCGGCGAGCGCGCCGCGATGTAGGTGATAGCCGGTCATCGACTCGATGACGTCGGCGGGAGCCACGAACACGGGTATGCCGCTTCGGCGGCACTGGTCGACGAGTTCGGCCATGTCCTCGAGCCAACGGCTCGCCATCAACAGCGAGCGCATCTGGTGCCCGGCGCTCAAAGCCCGGTCGATGACTTTGGACGATTCGGCGATGTAGAGGCCCTCGGCGGGCTCCAACACGCGGCGAAGGGCCACGTCGGTGAGCGAGAAGTAATCCCGCACGCGTGGGTCGTCAGCGGCGACGATCCACAGCACGCCCTCGGGTAGGTCAGGGGCATGGGGCAGTTCAGGCGACGTGGCGGCGCTCACAGCAGGAGCACGGCGATGGCAATGGACCCGATGACCACGATGACGCCGCGCAGCAACCAGGGCGGCATACGACGGCCGATTTTGGCGCCCACCACTCCACCGACGGTCGAGCCCGCCGCGATGAGCCCGGCGACGGCCCAGTTGATTTGATCGGGGGCGACGATGAGGAAGATGACGGCGGCGATCAGGTTCACCACGAGGGCCAGCACGTTTTTGACGCCGTTGATCTGTTGCAACGTCAACGGCAACAGTGCCCCCATGATGCCGACCAGCAGCACTCCCTGGGCCGCGCCGAAGTATCCGCCGTACACCCCAGCGCCGAACACCCCGACCACGAGCGCGATCAAGCGTCCGGCACCTAGCGCATCGGATGCGCTAGCCGGCGTCCCAGCCGATCCTCGACGTTCCGCAGCCCACCGGTTGAGCCGCGGCCCCGCCACCACCAAGACCAGGGCCAGAGCAATCAAGGCTGGGACGATGGCCTCGAATGCAGACTCGGGCAGCACCAGCAGGAGCACTGCGCCCACGATCCCACCGATGAGCGAGGTGGGCAGCAATCGAAGCAGCATGGAGCGCAGCCCGACCAGTTCGGCGCGATACCCCCATGCCCCGCTGACGCCCCCTGCGACCAACCCCATCGTGTTGGACACGTTGGCGGCCACCGGCGCATACCCAAAGAACAACAGCGTCGGGAAGGTGATGAGCGTCCCGGAGCCGACGATGGTGTTTATCGTGCCGGCGGCCAAACCAGCCAGTGCGATACCGATCGCTTCCAGCAGGGTCACGACGTAGGGGCAACTTTCGCGGGGGCCGGGTCCTCAGCGCGAGCAGACCATCGTGGCCCATGCTTTTCGACCACCAGCGGCATCCCAAAGGCCGCCGATAGGTTTTCCGCGGTCAAAGTGAGGTCGAGGGGACCAGCGGCCACCACTTCGCCGTCGCGCATCAGCAAGATGTCGGTGAATCCGGGCGGGATCTCTTCGACATGGTGGGTGACGAGGACCATGGCCGGGGCCTCAAGGTCTTCAGCGAGCACCTGCAACCGACCCACGAGATCTTCGCGGCCGCGCAGGTCCAGACCCGCTGCCGGCTCGTCGAGCAGCATCAGCTCGGGGTCGGTCATCAACGCGCGCGCGATCTGCACGCGTTTGCGCTCCCCCTCGCTCAACGTGCCGTAAAGCCGCGAGGCCAGGGCCCCGACTCCCAGGGCTTCGAGCAACTCTTGCGCGCGCGCTTCGTCCATCGGGTCGTACTCCTCACGGTGTCGCCCGACGACCGACCACGAGGCGGTGACGACCACGTCCAGCACCCGCTCGGCAGACGGCAAACGTTCGGCGATCGCCGCGCTGGAGACACCGATGCGGGGCCGCAGTTCGAAGACGTCGACCGCACCCAGGACCTCCCCGAGCACCCCAGCGACCCCATCGGTCGGGTGGATGCGAGCGGCTGCCAGTTGCAGCAGCGTCGTCTTGCCGGCCCCGTTGGGACCGAGCACGACCCAACGCTCACCCTCTTCGATCGACCACGTGATGTCCCGCAGCAACTGATTGCCCCCACGGGTCACACCCACCCCGGCAAACTCCAGAACATCACTCATGTCGGCAAGGGTAGTTGTTCACTCGTCCTACGATTGCTTCTATGCCTGAGTTGCCCGCGAGCGTGCGTGTCGCCCTCTGGGCCTCGGCTGCGTTGAACGGCCGGGCCGACCTCGAAAGGGTCGCGCGAAACGCCCTTCCTGATATCGACGACATCAGCGGACTGACCCCGACGTTGCGGTTATGGCGTGATGTCGCCGAGCCGTTCGTGCTCGTCGCGCTCCCCCGACCGGGCCACCTCGCGGGTATGCCGACCGGTCCGGTCGACATGATCGGTGCCGCGCACGAGGCCCAAGAGATGGTGTTCGTCCCTCAACTCGGCGGTGCGTTGGTGCCCGAGATCGCGACCTACGGGTCCAGCAGCGAACAGGGATGGAGCGCCACGTGGACGGCGTACCCCAGTGACCCGATGCCGCAGCACGTGGTGCAGGCCATCAGCGTGGCCGACGTGGAGTTGCGGTTGCGGACGAGTTTGGCTGGCCTGACCGACAACCTGGCGCTGACGCCCGGTTCCACGATGGCGAGCGCGGCTGCGGAGGTCTTCGCCCGCCGCAGCGTCAGCACGCAGTGGGGTATGCCGGCCGGCGTGCCCACCCGTGCGGCGCGGGTCATCGAGTTGGCCGGGTCGGTCATGACGCTGGCCGACCTCGGCCTGAGCGACGGTATGCAGTCGGTCGACTCGACGAGCACCGTGGGCCGCGAAGTGTTGTTGCGGCGTCTGCGCGACGAAGCCACCTCGGCGCTGACGACCGCGACCAATGCCGCTGCCATGTCCTTCGCCGGTTGGGTTTAGTCGAGGACGGCTGAGTACACCTTCATGGTGCGCTCGGCGATGGTTTCCCAGGAGAAGTCGCCGATAGCCCGTTTGCGGCCTTTCTCGCCCATCGACCTGCATCGAGCCGGGTCACTCAAAGCGTCGTTGAGCGCCTTGGCGAAGTCGTTCACGTACTGGTCTTCGTCGACCGGGGTCCCGGTGCCGTCGGTCTTTTGCTCGATCGGCACCAACCAGCCGGTTTCACCGTGCACGACGACCTCGGGGATGCCGCCGGTGGCGGTGGCGACCACGGCAGCGCCGCAGGCCATGGCTTCAAGGTTGACGATGCCGAGCGGTTCGTAGACCGAGGGGCACATGAATACCGTCGCGTGCGACAGGATCGCGACGACCTTGTCGCGCGGCAGCATCTCGGCGATCCAGATGGTGGCACCGCTACGTTCGCCGCGCAGTTCGTCAACCAACGCCACGACCTCGTCGTTGATTTCCGGCGTGTCCGGGGCTCCGGCCAGCAGCACGATCTGGGTGTCTTCGGGGATCTGGCGTAGTGACTTCAGCAGGAAGGGCAAGCCTTTCTGGCGGGTGATGCGGCCCAGGAACACGACGCTGGGCTGGTCGGGGTCGATGCCGTGATCGGCTAAGACCGCTTTTGCCTCATCGCTGGTGTCGGGCTGCCACAGGTCGGAGTCGATGCCGTTGTGCACGACCTTGACTTTGTCCGGGTCGAGGTCGGGATAGCTGCGCAGCACGTCCTTGCGCATCCCATCGGACACGGCAATGACGGTGGCCGCGGCGTCATACGACGTCTTCTCGATATAACTCGAGAGGCGGTAGCCGCCGCCGAGTTGCTCGGCCTTCCACGGCCGCATGGGCTCCAAGGAGTGGGCCGAGACGATGTGCGGCATGCCGCCGACGAGCGAGGCGACGTGACCCGCGTAGTTCGCGTACCAGGTGTGGCTATGCACAATGTCGGGGTTAGCAGTGATGACGTCGGAAGCCATGGTCAGGTCCACACCAAGCGTGCGTAGCGCAGGGTTGGCCTCCGATAGAACCTTCAGGGCCGGGTATCCGTAGGTGTCGGCCTCCTCGACGGGATCGTCGAAGGCGCGCACGTTCACCTCCAGGTCGGACCTAGAACGCAGCGCGCGGCTCAACTCCGCCACGTGCACCCCCGCGCCGCCATAGATGTTCGGTGGGTACTCGCGGGTCAGAATATCGATAAGCACTCGATCAAACTATCGGCTGGGAGGAATGAGCGCACCACTTCTCGCGCAATCTGGTGAATCTGGCTTAGGTTGTTCACATGGTGAACTCCCCAAACAAGCGCCCCAAAGTTCTTGCGATCGTGCTGGCTGGCGGGGAGGGAAAGCGGTTGATGCCGCTTACCGCCGACCGCGCCAAGCCTGCCGTTCCCTTTGGCGGCATCTACCGTCTCATCGACTTTGCCCTGTCCAACATCGTCAACTCCGGCTACCTGCGCGTCGTGGTGCTGACGCAGTACAAGTCGCACAGCCTGGATGCCCACGTCACCAAGACGTGGCGTATGTCGACGCTCCTGGGCAACTACGTCGCGCCCGTTCCCGCGCAACAGCGGTTGGGCAAGCACTGGTTCGCCGGTAGCGCTGACGCGATCCACCAGAGTATGAACCTGATTCACGACGAGAAGCCGGACATTGTGGTCGTGGTGGGCGCGGACCACGTCTACCGGATGGACTTTTCGCAGATGGTGGCGCAACACATCGAGACGGGGGCCGGCGTCACCGTGGCGGCGATCCGTCAGCCGCGCGAGGAGGCGTACCAGTTCGGGGTCATCGACGTCGATGCGCAGGACCAGCGCCGCATTGGCCAGTTTTTGGAGAAGCCGACGGATGCCCCAGGCTTACCCGACTCCCCCGACGAAGTGCTCGCTTCGATGGGCAACTACGTGTTCAACGCCGACGTGCTCGAAAAGGCAGTCAAGGAGGACGCCGACCTAGAGGGGTCCGCGCACGACATGGGCGGCGACATCGTGCCGGCGTTTGTTGACCGCGGCGAGGGCTGGGTCTACGACTTCAAAGACAACGACGTGCCTGGGTCAACCGATCGTGACCGCGGCTACTGGCGCGACGTCGGGACGATCGACTCCTACTACGACGCGCATCTTGACCTGATCTCGGTTCACCCAGTGTTCAACATGTACAACGAAGAGTGGCCGATCCTGACCAACTACGGTTGCGCAGCCCCGGCAAAGTTTGTGCACGGCTCGCATGACCGCGTAGGCACCGCCATCGACTCGGCGATTTCCCCGGGCGTCGTTGTCAGCGGCGCCACGGTCACGGGCTCGGTGCTCTCGCCTCGCGTCAAGGTGCATAGTTTCAGCAGCATCACCGGGTCGGTGCTGCTCGATGGCGTGATCGTCAACCGACACTGCACCATCCACAAGGCCATCATCGACAAGGGCGTGATCATCCCCGAAGGCACGTCCATCGGAGTGGACCACGATCATGACCGCGAGCGCGGATTCACCGTGACCGACTCGGGCCTCGTCGTGATCGGTAAAGGTGTGGTGATCGAAGCGCCCGACGGTGCGGTCAACACCGAAGCGACCGACCCCGCCATCTAGCGAGCGTGGGCATCACGCGATGGGTTTCGGTGCTAGAAGCCCATCGCGTGGAAGCCGCCGTCGACGTGCACGATCTCACCGGTGGTGCTGGGGAACCAGTCAGAGAACAACGCGCAGCACGCCTTGGCGGCGGGGGTGGGATCGCGAACGTCCCAGCCCATAGGCGCGTGATCGGTCCACTTGGCAAACTGTTCAAACTCCGGGATGGAGTTAGCCGCTGTCGTAGACAACGGTCCGGCAGCAACCAGGTTGCTGCGGATGCCTTGGGAGCCCAGGTCGCGGGCCAGGTAGCGGCTGGTGGACTCGAACGCGGACTTCGCGACGCCCATCCAGTCGTACATCGGCCAGGCGTAGCTGGCGTCGAAGGTCAGTCCAACGACACTGCCGCCGGGACCCATCAACGGCAGCGTCGCCGCGGTCAAGGACTTGAGCGAGTATGCCGAGATTTGGACGGCGGTGGCGACGTCTTCCCACGGCGCGTTCATGAAGTGGAACGCGCCCTTGGGGGCAAAGCCGATCGAGTGCAGAACGCCGTCGATGTGGTCGACGTGCTCACCCAAACGCTCGGCCAGGGTGTCGAGGTGTTCAGTGTTGGCCACGTCGAGCTCGACAATCTTGACCGGCTCCGGAAGGCGACGTGAGATGGCCTGGGTGATCTTCATGGTGCGACCGAATGAGGTCAGCACTACCTCCGCGCCCTGCTCTTGGGCCAACTTGGCCACGTGGAAGGCGATCGAGCGGTCCGTGAGGACCCCGGTGATCAGAAGTTTCTTATTTTCTAGCAGCATGAAGAGCCCTTCGAAGCGGTCGGTGGTCTCAGTGTCCCATTCCCATGCCGCCGTCGACGGGAATGACAGCACCGGAGATGTATGCGGCGCTAGGGCTCGCGAGGAAGACGACGGCGTCGGCCACCTCCTGAGGCTGGGCAAAACGGCCCGCCGGGATGGCCGATAGGTAGGCCTTACGTCGTTCCTCGGGTAGGGCTGCGGTCATCTCGGTCTCGATGAAGCCGGGGGCGACGACGTTGGCGGTGATGCCTCGGCCGCCGAGTTCACGGGTGATCGAGCGAGCGAGCCCGACGAGGCCGGCTTTGGAGGCGGCATAGTTCGACTGACCGGGGGCTCCGTAGAGGCCGACGATCGAGGACACCAAAATGATGCGCCCGTGCCGAGCTTTGATCATGCCCTTAGAGGCACGACGGGCGCAGCGGAAGGCGCCGGTGAGGTTGGTGTCGAGCACGTCGGAGAACTCTTCGTCGCTCATGCGCATCAGCAAGGTGTCACGGGTGATGCCGGCGTTGGCCACCACCACGTCGATGTTTCGGCCCAGCATCTCCTCGGCGGCGGTGAACGCGGCGTCAACGCTGGCGGAGTCGTCGACGTGACACAACACTCCCTGCAGGCCCTCCGGCGGCTCGCCGCTGCGGTGCGTGATGACTACGTCGTCGCCTTGGGCGGCGAATGTGCGGGCGATGGCTAGGCCGATGCCGCGATTGCCGCCGGTGACCAACACCGCCTTAGGGTGAGTGCTTGGGGAGGTGGGGGCTGCCTGATTCACCCGCATACCGTAGCCGTATCATTGAATAATGCCCACTGAACGCCGCCCCCAGGCCGTGACGTCGGCGCCGCGCTCACGGCGAGAAGACCGTGACGGACGCATGCGTGCTTACCTCATCGCGATGAGTATTCGAATCGCCTCTTTCCCTTTGTCGGTCTGGGCACTCATGTCTGGCTACATCGTGATCGGTTGCATTTTGGCCGCTGCCGCTATCCTTCTTCCCTCCTTCGCGGTGATGTTGGCCAACAACCCAGATCAACGTCGAGGCAACGCCGGCCCCGTTTCTCCGGTGCGCGCCCTGCCGCCGACGCCGCGCCACGACGATTTGTGAGCGAGCCCTCGCCTACCGTTGTATGCAGCGCCAAGGCGTGTCGCGGCACCGCGCGACACGCAGTGGTGTGGAACAACCCGAAGGTGCATACGCCAACCCGTCGCAAAGTGTGGGTGGCCTGCGATGAACACCGCGAGACCTTAAGTATCTTTGTGGACCTGCGCGGGTTCTTGATCGAGGTCATCCCGTTGGAAGAACTTGACCCCAGCCGCGACGGATAATCATTCCGTGTTGCGTTACCTCCTGACTCCGCGTTGGCTGAGTTATCTCGCTCTGGCGGTGCTTTTTGCTGTCGTCGCGGTGCTGCTCGGCAACTGGCAATACTCTCGACACGAAGAGAAAATCGAGCGACGCGACACCATCAACGCGAACTATGACGCCACCCCGGCCACCCTCGGCAGCGTGTTGGATGGGCCCGACCAGTCCTTGGCTCCACGCCAAGACTGGACGCGCGTCGAGGTCACCGGCCGCTACCGCTCGCAAGATCAGTTGCTGGTGCGCAACCGGCCCTACCGCAGCGTCTTTGGGTACGAGGTGTTGGTGCCTTTCGAGGTTGATGGCGGCGATGGATCGTCGGATTTGTTGGTTGACCGCGGGTGGGTGCCGAACGCCAGCAGCGCTGCAACCCTGCCAGAGGTGCCCCCAGCGCCTGGCGGCACCGTGACCGTCACCGGGTGGCTGCGCCCCTCTGAGGAAGATTTTGATCGCAACCTGCCCGATGGCCAGGTCGCGTCGATCAACATCGACGTCGCCGAAACGGCTGCGGGTGTGCCGTTGTACGGCGCGTACCTCGAGCTGCAAGACGAAACCGGAACGGTTTCCGAAGCTCGCCCGGCACCGGCGGATAGGCCGGACACCGGTCTCGGCGTCAACTTTGCCTACGCGCTGCAGTGGTGGATTTTCTCCCCCATCGGCCTGGTGCTGGTGCTGGTGATGGCCCGCCGCGAAGTCCGCGATGCAGAAGATGCCGACCTTGATACCCCCGGTCGCCCGACCCCGGTGAAAGAGAAAGTCGGGGCGAAGAAGAAGCGCATCTGGGACGACGAAGACTTCTAGGACACCGTCGTGGAGGTCACATCAAACGCTGACGACCTCAACGAGGTCTTCAAAGCCACGTAGGTCCTTGGCGTTTCGCGTGTAGATGCGAGCGGAGTGAGCGTGCGCCGTGGCGGCAATGATTAGATCCATCGCGCGGGCTCTAGGTTGACGCCCCGCCCCGGAAACGGCCGCGGCAATCTGTCCATAACTGGCCGCCACCGCTTCGTCCATGGGTAGCGCATCGAACCGCTGCTGCACTACCGACAGCCTACGAAGCCGAAATGCTCGGACTACAGCATCTGAGCTCACCAAGACTCCGAAGTGAAGTTCTGCCAGGGTGGCGCTGCTGATTGCCAACTCCCCTTCGAGAGGCGTTACGTTGTCGGCGATCACAACACTGGTATCGAGGATCGCTCTCACGCTGACGCCCATGGATCACGCAGCGATTGATCAATCTTCTGTTGATCCGCTTCCCATGTAGCGTCGTTCTGGCCGTCAAAGAGGTCCGCAATGGCGGAGAAACTCCGCCACGTCCTAGATTCAGCACCCACCAGGCGCGCACTCGGACGACCTGCGACGGTGATGATGATCTCCTCGCCAGCTTCCACTCGCCGCACCAACGCGGAGGCATCCTGTCTCAATTCTTTCAAACCGACTGTGCTCATCTGAATAAAGTAGCACAGGTGCTATCGGGTCCTCGTGTGCGAACCGGTTGGTCAGGCGTGGTTCGGTGCGCCTCCGCGTGAGAACTGGGTTTCGTAGAGCATCCGGTACATGCCGCCTGCTTCGAGCAGTTCGTCGTGGGTGCCCTGCTGCACGACGCGCCCTCGGTCGAGCACGATGATGGTGTCGGCATCGCGCACGGTGGAGAGTCGGTGCGCGATCACCAGCGAGGTCCGACCCGCGAGAGCACTGTCAAGGGCGCGCTGGACCGCGACCTCTGACTCGCTGTCGAGGTGCGCGGTGGCCTCGTCGAGCACCACTACTGACGGGGATTTCAGCAGAAGCCGTGCGATGGCTAGACGCTGCTTCTCGCCACCGGAGAGTCGGTGTCCGCGATCCCCCAGCACGGTTTCGAGGCGATCCGGCAGGCCGTCGACAAGGTTCCAGATCTGGGCCCCGCGCAGCGCTTCCTCCATCTGATCAGCGGTGGCCGACGGCGCGGCATACAACAGGTTGGCGCGGATGGTGTCGTTGAACATGTGCGCTTCTTGGGTCACCACTCCCACGGTGTCGCGTAGTGAGTCGAACGAGGTGTCGCGCAGGTTGACGCCGCCGATCGTCAGGCTTCCTCCGCTGGGGTCGTAAAGCCGCGAGACCAACGTGGTGAGGGTGGATTTGCCCGCTCCGCTGGGACCGACCAGGGCGACCATCGAGCCAGGCTTGATGTCGAGATCGATGTCGAAGAGCACTTGTCGCCGGTCGAGCGATTCGGCCTCGGGCCGCAAGGCCAGCGAGGTGATGGCCACCTCGTCGGCCGCCGGGTAGGTGAACGAGACGTTGTTGAGCCGTATGCCGACCGCTCCCTTCGAGATCGCCTGCGTCTCGTCTTTCTCAGCCACCAGTGGCTGTAAATCCAGAATCTCGAAGATCCGCTCGAACGACACCAGCGCCGTCATAACGTCGACGCGCGAGTTCGACAGAGCCGTCAGCGGGCCATAGAGCGAACCGAGCAGCGCTGCCATCGCGACGAGGTCGCCGACCGACAACGACCCCGAGATCGCCAGCACTCCCCCGAGCCCGTAGACCAACGCCGTCGCCAGAGCCGCGACCAGGCCTAGCCCAGCGGCGAAGATGACTCGGTTCACCGAGATGGCGATGCCGGCGTCGCGCACTCCCCTGGCTCGCTCGGCATACTCATCGGCCTCGGTCTGTGGCCGTCCGAACAGGCGCACCAACATGGCCCCGGCCACGTTGAATCGTTCGGTCATGCGCGATGCCAGTTCGGAGTTGAGGTTCATCTGGCTGCGCGTCAGGGTGGAGAGTCTGCGCCCCATGAAGGAGGCGGGGACCAAGAAGATCGGCAGCAGCAGTAGTGCCAGCACAGTGATCTGCCAGGACAGGCTGAGCAAGGTGGTGAGCACGATGACCAGCGTCACCGCGTTGCCGAACACGCCAGACAAGATCGAGGTGAACGCCGTCTGTGCGCCAATGACGTCGGTGTTGAGGCGGTTGACGAGCGCTCCGGTTTGAGCGCGGGCGAAGAAGGCGATCGGTTGCCGCAGCACGTGGCCGAAGACTTGGGTGCGCAGGTTGTAGATCAGGCCCTCGCCGATGCGCGAGCTGTACCACCGGGTGAAGACCACGAGGAACGCCCCGACGACTGCGAGCACGGCGACCACCGAGCCGAGCGAGATGACCACTCCACGGTCTTGCTTCGACACACCTTCATCGATGATGCGGCCCACCAGCAACGGAGTCGCGACGATGAGTGACGCACTGAGTAGCGTCAAAATCACGAAGGTGATGATCTCGCGCTTGAACGACGCGCCGTAGGTCAGCACGCGACGAGCAGTGCCCTCCGACAGCGTTTGCTTGGCAACGCTTCTGTCCTTGCCGAACATCCGGAAGACCGGTCCCCCGCTATAACCCGCGTTCATCACTACGCCTCACCTTTTCCTCGTCGGCGGATCAACGCCGGTAGGGCTAGGGGGTATTCCGAAGACGCCGAAGCCGGGATGCGTATAACCGCGCGCCGGGCCACATAGCTCCGCCACGTTCTGGCTGCGGTGCGCGGTGGGTCATCGACTCAGAGAAGATCGATCACGGTCGAGACCGGAACGGCCCCGTCGTCAGCAAAAAGCGGGCAGGATGCAGTGATGGCAGACAAGGATTGGCCGGCGGGCTTCTTCGACCGACAAGACTGCGGCGACGACGCCGATTTCTACGCACCCCCACGCCTGGTCACCCATATCGACGACGGCGCGATCGCTGCGGTCAGCGGCCTGTACGACGACTTGGGGGTGCCGAACGGCAGGGTCCTGGACCTGATGTCGTCCTGGGTGTCCCACCTGTCCAGGAAACCGAGCGGCGGGCTGGTCGCGCTGGGGATGAACGCCGTCGAACTAGCGGCGAACCCCATGGCCGAGCAAGTCGTCGTCCAGGATCTCAACGTCGATCCCAGCTTGCCGTTCGAGGACGCATCGTTCGACTCGGTGCTGTGCTGCGTGTCCATTGACTACCTCATCCACCCGGTCGAGGTGTTGCGTGAGGTGGCGCGGGTGCTGGGTCCCGGTGGCGTCGTGGTGCTCACCTTCAGCAACCGGTGCTTCCCGACCAAGGCGGTTCGTGGGTGGTTGGCCACCGACGAGGACGGACGAGTTGCGATCGTCCGGGGTTACCTGGAACAAGCCGGCTTCGAGGGCGTAACAACCGATTCACGCACCAAGCGACGACTCGGCCGCGATCCGTTATACGGCGCCTGGGCCCGGACGAGCTGACGCGGGCTCTACATGGCTGCTCCTTTTACCGTTTCGATTATTTCGCACATGATGTTCCCCTGAAAAGGGAGTGACCATGACCGCGGAGAAGGCAGTTGCGAAGGCGCAGGCCAGCGGCAAGGCCCAAAAGCACGCCGCCCGCGCGAAGTCGGTGTCCACGTCCGAACGCCCAAGCCCGCCCGGATGAAGACCAGTGACCTCGTCACAGTGCTCTCCGCAGACCGCGTGACCATTTCCCGGGGCCGAGAGCAAGTCGAACTGCCAGGCGACGCGGTCCGCGCTCTCCGCCGGTACGCCACCGAGCTCGCACGCGGAGGCAAGCCCCGACTGGTCGCCGTCACCGAAGACAAGGCCACCCTGTCCAGCCAACAGGCCGCCGACATGTTGAACGTCTCCAGACCTTTCGTTGTCAAACTCGCCCGCACCGGACAACTCAGACACACCAAGACCGGTAACAGGCACCGGTTCGCGTGGGCGGACGTCCTTGAGTACGACGCGCGAGCGCGACAAGAGCGAGACGACGCACTACGAGAGATTGTCCCACCCGACGGCTACGACGAAAACGACTTCTGAGCGTGACCGAATCCCGGGGAAGGCCGGCGCGACCGGTCGCAGTTTTAAACGCGAACCTGCTCATCCCCCGGGCGCTACGCGGCCTGTTGCTCAGCCTGGCCGACTGCAAAGTATTCCGGCCCGTCTGGCAGCAATCGATTCTCGACGAACTCGAGCGCAACTACCCCAAGGTCGCGGTAAGTCACCGAGGTGCCGACCGCGGGGAGGCCATCAAGGAAGTTACCCAGTGCTTGCCAATATGGCTAGGGCGTTGCTAGACGCATCCGTAGCGACCGACGAGTGGATCCCGCTGGTGGAGGAGATGACATGCGACGGGAACGATCGACACGTCCTTGCTGTCGCCGTGGCAGCGGGCGCCACCCACGTCGCTACGGAGAACACCGAAGATTTTCCGGGCGCATCGGTCCCGCGACCGGTAGAGCCGTCCCACTATGACCGTCGGCGGATTGGCTGAGAAGTTCGCAAGCGGAGATAGTGCCCCGCATTTCGGCGGCCGGCTGCGAGACGCTCTCGAAGCTCATTCGTAGGCCCCCGCCTTCATCCGCGAGGGCGCTGTTATGCCGCCAGGAGTATAGGAATCCCGGAGATTGACTGAGCGAACATCGTCAAACTGGGCGGCGTGACGCGGCGCTAAGACGCACCTTGCGGATCACGGCCCATAACGACGACCAAAATGTGCGTTGCGTTCTGGTGACCGTTCGAAGTCGATCAGAGTTCGTGGAGACGTTCAGCCAAGGGGCCGAGCTGGTTGTCGACGATGTCAAGGATCAGTTCGCGATCCACCCGGAAATATTCGTGGACCACGATGTTACGCAGACCTGCGATCGCGGCCCATGGCACGTCGGGGAAGAGGTCACGTGTCTCGGTGGGAAGGGTTCGAACGGCCTCGCCAATGACGGCCAGGTTCCGCAGGACAGCGTCTTATGCCATCGAGGTGAGTTCCTCGGAGCGCAGGTACGGGCTGTAGCTCTGGCAGCGTTCGATTGCTTGCAGGATGTCGGAGACCCGGTCATCCTCGGCGCGAGTCACATCGGCACCGCGTCACCGAGGGCGGTCGCGGACACCTCGGTGCGCATCAGAGTCGCGGTGACGACGTCAACCTTTCTGCCCAGGACAATGCTCAACTCCTCGGCGATGCCGGCTACGCGCAGAAGTTCGTTTGCGCCTCCGGGCAGCAGGTCCACCAGGAGGTCGACGTCGCTGGTGCTGGTGGCGTCACTGCGGGCAACCGAACCAAAGAGCCTTGGGTTGACCGCCTGGTAACGATCGAGGATCTCATCCAGAGCATCGTGCTTCGCGGCGATCGCAACTCGAAGCGCGGCGCTTTCTGATGTCACGGTGCTCATCCCACAAGGGTAAAGGGCGCTTCCTACCACGCACGCATCTTCGCTCCCTTGGTCTCGCGAATCCGGTAACTATGGTGCGCCGGTAGGCGGCACGACGACGCACCTGAGCTTTCGTCCGATTCTGGGGTTGGTCCTTGTAACCGTGAGTCGGGTCTCCGCGTCCAACGCTGAGGCGTGGACAAGGATGCGCTGGGCGGTTCGTCATTGCCAACCGACGAGATCGCGGAGGAAGGATCAGTCAAGTGGTGGGGCATGAGTCATGCTGAGGTTCTGGGGCCCGGGTGTCGGGTGTCGATATGCGCGACGGTCACCTTCCGCACTGCGGGCTTCGGTGTTCTACTGTGGATGGCATGTCTTGGCTCGAGCGTTTGGGCGTAACACGACCCATAATCCAGGCGCCGATGGCTGGGGTTTCGACGCCCGATCTGGCAGCCGCGGTCTCGAACGCGGGAGGTCTGGGCTCGATCGGCGTCGGCGGGACAGATGCCCCGGGGGCTCGGTCAATGATCGAGGCCACTCGCGCACTCACCGGTGGGGCTTTCAACGTCAACGTGTTCACTCACCGCTCGCCCGGGCCCGATCCGGTGCGCGAGGGGGCGTGGCTAGACGCTTTACGCCCGCTGTTGCAGGAGTTCGGCTCGGTTCCTCCTACGACCCTCAGCACGATCTTTGGCAGTTTCGCCGAGGACGACGACATGCTCGACGTGTTGCTCGAGGCGGCACCGCCAGTGGTGAGTTTTCACCTCGGCCTGCCTGACTCCGCACGGATCGCTGCGCTCCGAGGTGTCGGCTGCGTGCTCCTTGCCTCGGTCACCAGCCCGGCCGAGGGTGAGCTGGCCCAGCAGGCTGGGGTCGACGCTGTCGTGGCCCAAGGCTTCGGGGCCGGGGGTCATCGTGGCGTTTTCTCCCCGAAGGCCCATGACGACATGCTCGGCACCGTCGCGCTCACCACCCTTCTCCTGGCTCGCCTCGATCTGCCCGTGATCGCCGCCGGCGGTGTCATGGACGGCCACGGGGTGCGCTCGATGATCGGACTCGGTGCCACGGCCGTTCAGATGGGGACGGCCTTCGTCGCCTGCCCCGAGAGCAGTGCCGACGACGCGTTCCGGGCCGCGCTCGCCGGACCAGGCGGGCAGCACACGACGATGACCACCGCTATCTCTGGCCGTCCGGCCCGCTGCGTGGCCAACCGGTTCACCGCATGGGCTTCGGACCATGTCCTCACACCCCCCGAATTCCCGCTCGCCTTCGAGGCCAGTAAGGCCCTGAACGCGGCCGCGAGGGCTGCTGGGGATCCCGGCTTCGGGGCGCACTGGGCTGGTACGGGTGCGCCGCTGCACCGGCCCATGGCCGCGGGCGCGTTGGTGGATCTGCTCGAGGAGGAGCGAACCTCAAGGCTCCGATGAGACCGGACCGCTACCGAGCGGTTCGGCGAGACCGCTGGGCCGTTCCCCAGTCGCGAGTGACCACTGACCACCGTCCTTGACGCTCCAAGTGGCGTGGCCCACAGGCGGCGAAAAGACGCGCCCTTCACAACTAGGACTGGACGTCCATTCGATCAGGATCACGAAGCCCGAGCCCTCTTCTAGTTGCGGTTCAGGCCGAACTCGCGTGTCAGCAGGGCCTTTTTGAAGTGGGCTTCGGCTGCGTCGACCTCGTTCCCGGGCGTGTCTGGTCCAAAGACCCGCAGAAGCGACAAGGTGAAGTAACGCGAGTGGTCGGCGTCGTCACGGGCGAGTGCCTTCAGTTCGGTGTTGCCGCCATGGCCGTCGCGTGCGTATGCAGACCAGCGCCCGAGAATACGTTCGCCGCTGGTGGCCTTGCCGACATATTGTTTGCCGGAACTGGAGTCGGAGATCAGGTAGATGCCTTGCACCGAGCCGAGGGCTGTACGCCAGGCGGCGTATCGAGAGTCTTCGAGTGCGATGCGCAGGTCGGCCCGAATGATGACCAGGCGGTCGAATCCCGGAAAGTCGACGTTCTGTGGGTCGGCGATCTCGATGACGGGGAAGTTCGCCGCAGATGCGCCCTTCTTCGACCAGTTGATCGTATCTTTGGACCATTCGATGACGAGCCTGTCACTGAGCGCCGAGAGCAGGTCTGAACGGCGGAGGTCGAAGAAGCGTTGTGATTCGGTGCGCTCAGTGACGACCTCCCCGTGGTTCTCGAGTGCGCCCCAGTACCTGCACCGGCGACCACCATCGGCCAGGAAGTTCAGCCAGATCCGCGGTTGATTGGCATTGAAGCGGAAGCCCTGTTGCCGGACGTATGTGAGGACGTTCTCGAAGGAAGTCTCGCCTCGGCGAAGGCCGTCGTCGTTGTACGTATGGCGCACAACGAGGACGTCGCCTTGGTCGGTGCCGCAGGCGCTGAGTATGTGGCCGAGCGTCAGGTCGCCCGCGCGGGAAGTGGTTGACACGGCTGCAAGCCTATGTAGGAGGCTGGCCGAATGCTCCTCAACCCGTATCCGTCCCGCGAGTTTGCTGCGACATATCCGGGCTGAGGGCACAGTCCCGAGTATCGAACCCCGAGTTGCGTGGCCCCTTGAAATTTGCGGCAGAATGCCGCAGATTTCAGCGGGTGCAACTATGTCCAGGCGCCCTATTCAATGCGCTTCGGGGTGGGTACACAAGGATCCTGATCCGCGGCGTCCGGTCAACAATCGTAGGCCGCTACTGTGCGGGTCATGACGGAACGCACAGGAGAGGTCCGGATAGGTCGAGTCGTGGTTCCGCTCGAGACTGCCTCGACGTGGATTCGCGACTACACCAAGGCGGTAAACGTGGTGAGCGCACGCCCTTACGCGTACCCCGCTTACGACTGCTACGACGGCGGCACTGCTGAGCCGGACCGGCTCACGGACGGGGACTTACTAGCACCAGGACTCTTGAATGTGCCGGTCAAGATCAGGTCATTTTACGGACTGCAACGGGTGCGCGGTCGGTTGGAAGAGGCATTGAGACACCCCGTCTTGGGGAAGCCACTAGCCGACGTGAAGGATCCTGAGGAGCTAAGAGCGGCCGTGCGTGCGCTGTACGACGTACTTGATGACTCGACCACCCGGCCGTGGGGAGTCCGCGGGACGACTCTGTCCAAAGTGATCCATCGCAAGCGGCCGCACTCCGTTGTTCTCCATGACCGATGGGTGCGCGCGTGCTACGTCGGTGACGACGCACCGGTTCCCTATGCCAAGAGTCGCTCCTGGGCCGCGTACATGGTCCTAATTACTGATGCCGTCCGGGAGGACATCGCGCGCCAACCCGAAGTATTCGACGTGTTGGAAGCAGCTGAAGGAGGGCATGCCAGCCTCAGTCACGCCCGTCTTCTCGACATTCTCGCTTGGAACTCCAAAGGCGATGTCCCACCTGACAGACCTGTTGAGAGCCTTCTTGACGGTGACGATGCCACAGACCGGGCCTCCAATTCTGCGATCGAGTAGTCAGGCCAATCATGGCCGGCCACCGGACAACCGGGACTTGCTGTCGCGGCAGATTGACACAGGGCTCGTCCGCGACCGGGTCATCGCCATCGGATCTCCCCATCTAGGTTTGTCGGATGACCGACACTTCATCGCTTGCTGATGTCCTCGCTCGTCTCCTCTCTTGTGAGTGGATCGACCTGACCCACACGTTCGGGCCCGGCATCCCGCACTACTCCGCCTTCCCCGACGAGGAACGCGAGACTCTCTTCCACTTCGATGAGGGGGTCGGTTCGGTCGGCACGGGTTTCTTGGCGCACCGCTTCACCCACATCGGGCAATGGGGTACCCACGTCGACCCGCCCGCCCACTTTGCGCGAGGTGGCCGCTTCCTCGACGAGCTGCCGGTGACCGAGATGATCCTGCCGTTGGTGGTCATCGACGTACGCAGCCAGGTCGCGACCGAGGCCGACTACACCGTCTCGGTCTCGGACATCGAAGCGCACGAGGCCGAGCACGGCAAGATCCCAGCCAACGCGTTTGTCGCGTTGCTCACCGGGTGGTCCGACCGCTGGCCCGACGGCGACGCGATGGCGAACCGCGATGTGGAGGGTCTTAGCCACTACCCCGGCTGGGGCGTGAAGGCGCTGACCCTCCTGGTGGAAGAGCGGGAAGTGACCGCGATCGGCCACGAAACGACCGACACCGACCCGGGTGCCGCCGTGGGCGCAGGCTCCTTGTTGGCCGAGACCTACATCTTGGGCGCCGACAAGTGGCAGATCGAGATGCTCACCGGCCTCGACCTGGTGCCGCCGACCGGTGCCCTCGTCGTGGCGACCTGGCCCAAGCCGCAGCAAGGTTCTGGCTTCCCTGCGCGCGTGTTCGCCATCGTCGACCGAGTCTGAGTCCATTCACCGACGTCATCGGCGCGAGGTCTGCTCACGCTCCCGCCGCGCATCGGACGTCAACACGCTTATGTTGCCGCCCAAAGGCGGCGGTATGACGCACCGAGCGGAGCTCAGCATATGGGTGCTTTCCGGCGGTCAGCTGGCTTGGTGAGGTGACGGACTATGAGCTCGTTGATACGGATTTGCTCTTCAAAAGCGTCGAGGGCAGGGCGTCGGTGTAGTGATTTCCCGACGCGCAGGTTGAACCTTCCCGAGTAGTTGCGTTCCGACGGGGGCGCTGCGCCCGTCTTGGCTGTGTACAAGCCATCGGTCCGCCTCTGGCTGCGTCGTAGAATTCGGGTATGACCACACTTACCAATCCAGCCGGCCGGCTCCATCGCTGGTTGCATGAGTGGAATGTCGCTCGTAAGACCACTGCAAATCAGACAGCTGTCCAAGTTTTAGAACGTCGTCCTTCAGAGCGACCACCGAACGGTGGGCATGGCCAGGATTGCAGGCCTAATAGCCGACGTTGACGAAGCCGCAAGAAGTCACCAAGAGCACACAGGTGACGTCTCGTTGGTGAAAAGCGTAGAGCGCTATCGCGATGACTGGGCGGAGCCGTTTTTCTACAGCAGGGTCGGCATGGGGGCCGCGCTGAACTCTCACGATGCAATCAGTGATGATGCCTTGCTTGCCCTATCGACGATTTCGGCCGTGCTGCAGTACAGCCAGCCCGAAGGCCGGCCGCTCACAGAAGAGGCAAGCCAAGAACTGCGGACAGATCTCAGCTCGCTCATTGCCCAGGTTCGTAGTGACGAGGAACTCGATCCTCAACTGAAAGTGTTGATTCTCACCCGACTTCACGATGTCGCTTCAGCGCTCGACCACTACGAGGTCACTGGGCCTGACGGCGTCGCGGCAGCTGGACAGCGGCTCGCGGCGACCGTTGCTTTTGAGGTCATTGGGCACGCCACCGCCGGTGGACGGCTACAAGGAGTGATGAAGTTCGCGGGCAAGGTCGTTATGGCGGTCAGTTTCATCGGGTCGACCGGCGACGCCGCGACGGCCATCGAGACCGGCATGAAGTCTCTAGGTATGTGACGGAAGGGGCGACATGATGCCTAGGTCCACAATCAAGACCTTCGGTTGGAAAGCATAGGGTGATGGCCTGGGCTTGTCCGCAGACTGGGAGAAGGGTTGTTCTGGGTCCACAAACACCGCCAAGTGCTGGTCGATGGTGGTTTCGTAGCCAGTGGGGGCGAGGGCTAGGTGTTCTACGATCGCCAGAGCGCTTCAAGGTGAACAACCGCTGCGGTGTTTACCATCTTTCAGGCTCATCACAAACCAGGGTGTAATCGGGGTGGGCGCGTCGAAGAGGGGATAGGGGTCGAGGCCCTTCGATGATGGGAGTTCTCACACCACCCGTCACGAAAGACCTCGACATGGCTGACGCTACCTTCACCGCCCCTGACCT